>UPTG01001554.1_pt1 | contig 16863 bp, 16 predicted proteins | sample 2160121 | NCBI WGS metagenome assembly UPTG01 (sample SAMN06266255, study PRJEB28933) | marine metagenome | isolation source: Columbia River Estuary | place: USA:Columbia River Estuary, USA | collected 2014-07-27
CAGAAGCCATTTTTAATGGACTGGGTACGACAATAAAAATTGAAGAAGACAGAATGCAAGCAGCAACGGTGATTTGTGCCAGTGGAATTGCGTTCTAGATGAGGTTAATCAGGGCGACCACGCAAGGTGGTGTTCAGATGGGATTTGACGCCGATGAATCGATGCAGATGTCCATGCATACAGCGCTAGGGGCAGCAAGTCTTCTTATCGAAACCAACTCGCATCCTGAAAAAGAAATTGATAAGGTTACTACCCCAAAAGGTTGTACCATCACCGGGTTAAACGAAATGGAACACCAAGGGCTGAGTTCTTCATTGATTAAAGGTTTGATGGCCTCCTTTGAAAAAATAAATGAAATAAAAATTCAATGAAATTATTTGATGTATATCCTTTGTACGATGTCTGTCCAGTAAGGGCTAAAGATGTTCATGTCTATGATGAGAAAGGGACTGAATACCTTGATCTCTATGGAGGCCATGCAGTTATTTCAATTGGACCTTCCCATCCTCATTATGTAGAGAAAATAAAACGGCAATTAATGCAAATTGGATTTTATTCCAATGCAATTCAAAACCCATTACAACAAAAATTGGCAGATGCTATCGGAGAACAATCGTGTCTTCATGAACATAAACTGTTTTTATGCAGTACTGGAGCTGAAGCTATAGAAAATGCTTTGAAACTTGCTTCATTTCACACAAATCGAAAAAAAATAATTGCTTTCCATAATGCATTTCACGGAAGAACCTCAGCAGCAGTTGCCGTTACAGATAACCCTGGAATAAATGCACCTCTTAATAAACAACAAGAGGTTACCTTTTTACCATTTAATTCACCGGGTTTCATTATTGGAAGTAATTTTATTATTCTAACAGCTTCTTCTTGTAATGCTGGGTGAGGTGCTTTTGTTTTAATGCCTACAATGGCTCCTTCTTTATTTATTTTAAAAAGCATAATAATTCTTTTCTTTCCTGGAGATAATTTCAAACTATTAGGAAGTTCTGCATCAAACTCTTTTTGAAAATGTTTTTGCATTTTTTTGTTAAAGCAGCTTTCATCATTTTCTGGGCAGCCAGGAAATGTAGGCGCCTTGTCTATCATTGTAAATGGAATTACCTCTTTTTCGATTATTTCATTTTTAGTCTGGATTTGTTGTTTTGTAATAGTCCTTTTCTCTAAAACATTATTTTCAGTATTGCTACATGCTGTGTAAAAAAGCATACTCGCTAAAATAGGAACCAATAATAAATACTTTGTTTGCTTCATTTTGTTGGATTTTTCTTTTGTAATCATCATAATTCTTTTTTTAAGTTGTGAATGTTTATAAAATTGATTGACGAAAGAGATGTTCTCTACGTCAAACAATTGATTTACTAGGGTATTCATATACAATTTCTTGTCTGCAGATTTTAAAATTATAGCATCAGAAATATATTCATGTACGGTTGCAATTCTTTTTTGATAGATGTATAGTAGCGGGTTAAACCACATAAGAATCTTTAGACTTTCAAAAAATAGCAGATCTAAAGAATGTTTTTGTTTACAATGGATTAATTCATGTGAAATAATTTTTTCTTTTTCTAATTCGTTGATATCAGTCCCTAAAAAAATATAATTAAAAAAAGAAAATGCTTTTTTAGAATTTGGAAGCATTATTAGAGTGTAGCTATCTTTTTTTTCAATAGAATTTTTTATGATTAAAATGATAAGCTTGAATACTTTGAAAGAAAACAATCCTAAAAAAAATAAAAAACCAAGCCAAAAAACAATTAACCCACCATTAAAGTTCTGATATATTTCTGTTTTTTCTATCATGCTTTGTGGAGATAATACAATCTCTGGCAACAAAATGCGAGCATCATTAGAAACTACTTTTTGAAAAGAGGGTATTTGTATGAATGGAATACAAAATGACATAATTGCAGACATTAGTAAATACCATCTGTTTTTAGCGAAAAAGGTTTCTTTGCTCAGCACAAAATCATATACTATTAAGAATAATACTTGAAATAGCATGACTTGAATTATATAATTAATCATTTCTTTTCTTTTTTATTTATTTCTTTTAAAATAGTCTCTAATTCAGAAATATCTAGTTTGTTCTTTTTCACAAAAAAAGACACCATACTATTAAAAGAACCTTCAAAATACCCATTCATAAGCTTTTGCAAACTCTCATTACTATAACTCTCCTTGGCAATAATTGGATGATAAATAAAACCTCTTCCCACTGAGGTATGCCCTACAAATTCTTTAGTTTCTAAAATTCTAATAATGGTAGATACAGTATTGTAGGCTGGTTTTGGGATTGGTAATTTATCTATCACTTCTTTAACAGAAGCTTCATTTAGTTCCCACAAAACCTGCATAATCTGTTCTTCTGCTTTTGTTAATTGCTTGCTCATAATTCAACTAAGTTTTTAGTTTTAAAATACAAATATAACTAAATATTTAGTTTAAACTAATTTTTTAGTTGAAATTATAACTGTAACAAATAAACATTAGAAACGTCATATAGTAACAACAAATAAATCTATGGATCTTCTTCTACTTCTATTAGGTGTTTTTTTTATAATTCTTGGAATTATAGGTTCGTTCATTCCGGTATTACCTGGCCCCATTACAAGTTGGGTGGGTTTATTGTTAATTCATCTTACCAATGCCGTTCCCTATAATTGGACATTTATACTAACTACCCTAGCGGTTGCCATACTCGTGTATATATTAGATTATATCATTCCTGCTCTAGGAACAAAAAAATTTGGTGGGAGTAAATATGGCATTATAGGTACTACAGTAGGTTTATTAGTAGGGCTTATTTTTCTGGGTCCTTTTGGTATTATCATAGGCCCATTCATTGGTGCATTTATAGGAGAGCTCATCCATGATAATGAAAACTCTAATAGAGCATTAAAAGCTGCTTTTGGCTCTTTTATAGGGTTTCTGTTTTCAACTGGATTAAAATTTATAGTTAGCAGTATTTATGCAGGATTATTTTTTTCAAAAATTTGGGAAATGAAATCTAACTTCTTTTAAGCGCAAAAAAAAAGCGACCCATCTCAGGGAAGCTTTCCATTGGTTAACAAAACCAAGACACTTTTTACGAAAGTGCCAAAACAACACAACACGTTGCTTAAAATAAGCAACAAACAAATATAGCTCTTTTTTAATTTTAAAACACCATTATTTCTTTTTTAACTGTAAAGTTCTTTTTTGCAAATCACTATCTTTGCAGCTTATAATCATTTGAGAAAAGAAAATAGAATGCAATTATCAGAACAAGAAGTTGTACGTAGAGAAAAATTATCGAGATTACGTGAATTAGGCATCAATCCTTATCCTGCAGATTTATTTCCTGTAGATGCTAATTCTAAGGAGATAAAAAACAGCTTTAAGGAAGGTAAACAGGTAACTATTGCGGGAAGATTAATGGTTATAAATATCCAAGGTAAAGCCTCTTTTGGTCAATTACAAGATGGAGAAGGTAGAATTCAACTTTATTTTAACAGAGATGAAATTTGTCTTGGAGAAGATAAATCTTTGTACAATACTGTTTTTAAAAAATTACTTGATTTAGGAGATTTTATTGGGATAACAGGAACACTTTTTACTACCAAAGTTGGCGAGAAAACTGTGATGGTAAAAGAGTTTACCCTACTTTCTAAATCGTTAAAACCCTTACCAATACCTAAAGTAAAAGATGGCGTTACTTATGATGCATTTACAGACCCTGAACTAAGATATAGACAACGATATGCAGATCTAGTAGTAAACCCACACGTGAAAGAAGTTTTTGTAAAAAGAACTAAACTTTTTAATGCTATGCGATCGTTTTTTAATGACGCTGGTTACTTTGAAGTTGAGACTCCTATTTTACAACCTATCCCTGGTGGTGCTGCAGCGAGACCTTTTAGTACACATCACAATTCTTTAGACATTCCTTTGTATATGAGAATTGCAAATGAATTGTATTTAAAAAGATTAATTGTTGGTGGTTTTGATGGGGTGTACGAGTTTTCTAAAAACTTCAGAAATGAGGGTATGGATAGAACTCACAATCCAGAATTTACAGCGATGGAAATTTATGTTTCGTACAAAGATTACAACTGGATGATGGAGTTTGCAGAACAATTATTAGAACATTGTGCTATTGCAGTAAACGGAACTTCAGTTGCTACTTTTGGAGAACATACCATAGATTTTAAGGCGCCTTATGCAAGAGTAACCATGACAGACTCTATCAAGCATTTTACTGGTTTTGATATTACTGGGAAAACAGAAGATGAAATTAGAGCCGCTGCTGTAGCAATGAATATTGCTGTTGATGAGACCATGGGAAAAGGAAAGTTAATCGATGAGATTTTTGGAGAGAAATGTGAAGGCAATTATATTCAACCCACCTATATTACAGACTATCCAAAAGAAATGTCTCCGCTTTGTAAAGAACATAGAGACAACCCAGAACTAACAGAACGTTTTGAATTGATGGTTTGTGGAAAAGAAATTGCCAATGCATATTCAGAATTAAACGATCCTATAGATCAACGAGAACGTTTTGAACATCAACTAAAACTTGCTCAAAAAGGAGATGATGAAGCCACAGAATTTATTGATCATGATTTCTTAAGAGCATTAGAATATGGAATGCCTCCTACCTCTGGGATGGGAATTGGAATGGACAGATTAATTATGTTTTTAACCAACAATCAGTCTATTCAAGAAGTATTATTCTTTCCTCAGATGAGGCCAGAACAAAAAGCTTCTTCTATTCAATTAAATGATGAAGAAAAAGCTGTACTAGCTATAATTTCTAAAGCTGAAAAAATAGATTTAATCGCCTTAAAAACTCAATCTGGATTGAGCAATAAAAAATGGGATAAAACCATCAAAGGCTTAACCAAAAAAGAGGTTGCAAAGGTTTCGAAAACTGATGACGGATTATTTGTTGAGATTGTTTAAAAGATGTCTTGAAGTTTTGTTTTGCTTCAAAAATTATAGCCTTTAGTTGAATTTTACTAGTTTTTATCATTCTAAGTTGTTAGTTTTGAATAAGATAGTATTGTTTTATAAAAAAATAAACCTTTTTTATAATTAAGAGTCTTATCTATATCATTCTAAAATTTAAATTTTTGGCATCTTTATTACCAATTATCGGAGTTCTTGGATTGCGTAAAGCAAAACATTTATTAAGAAGAGCATCATTTGCTTATGACAAGGATATCATCAATACTTTTGCTGCGCTAAACATTAATGATGCTTTAAACTATTTATCTTTTAATGGAGCTAATGCTTGGGATGAGCCCTACGACCCACTCCCAACAGAGAGTCCTGATGCCTTTTGGCTTTCGTCCTCAGAACTTCCTAATACGTTTAGCGGTCAGACAAGAAAAAGGAGAATTGTATCAAGTTGGTGGTGGTATAATGCAATACATCAAACTAGCTTAAGACATAAGCTTACTTTTTTTCTACATACATCTTTTACCGTTTCTAAAGATGGGGGTACTGGAACTTCTACACATTTTTATGACCATCTCCGTTTACTAGATTTTTATGCATATGGTAACATAAAAACCTTAGCAAAAAAAATAACCTTTGACAATTCAATGTTGATATACCTCAACAATACAACTAACAATGCAAATAATCCGAACGAAAATTATGCTCGAGAGTTTTTAGAGTTATTTACCATTTTAAAAGGGCCTCAAATAACTGAGGGGAATTATACAAATTATACAGAATTAGATATTCAGCAGGCTGCAAAAGTTTTCTCTGGTATTAAAGTTCAATACGACAGAAGTATCATTGACCCTGATACAAATCTTCCAAAAGGAAGAATAGCTGTTGGGAATCATGACACAACAAATAAAACATTTAGCAGCGCTTTTGATAATCAGACAATTACAGGAGGTAATTCAGAGGAAACGATTATTAATGAGTTAGACTCATTTGTAGAAATGATATTTGAAAAAGAGGCTACTGCTAAATCTTTTTGCAGAAAACTGTATCGTTTTTATGTGAAAAGTGAAATTACTGATGAAATTGAAAATGATATTATTGGTCCTCTAGCCAGTGAACTCATAAATAACAACTATGAGTTATTACCGACTGTAAAAACACTTTTGTCTTCAGAGCACTTTTTTGGCAATGACATTGCAAATGAAACTGATAAAATTATAGGATCAATAGTTAAAAGTCCGCTACAAATGATTTCTGAAATAAGCTCATGTTTTGAACTAGACATTGCAAATCCTTCAACAAATAATATTGATTTTTATCGATTTTTTAATTTTGTACACAATAATTTTTTGGCAAGTAGTGGTCTCATTTTATTTAGTCCTGACTCTGTCGCAGGATATCCGGCTCATTACCAAGAGCCTGATTATGACAGACATTGGTTCTCCTCCAATACAGTGTTGGGTAGGTATAAATTAATTGAAAGCTTTATTAGTGGTAGAAATAAAATAGGTAACAATGGTCTAATTTATGTAGAATTAGATATTGTTAACTATGTGAGAGACCATATCATAAATCCATCTGATGCAATTTCACTAGTAACAGAATTATCTGATTTACTATATCCTGAAAGTATAGATGCTGACAGAAAAAATTATTTTACAGAAAACTTACTAGAGGGGTTCCCTTCTTATTATTGGACAGATGCATGGTCTGAATATCTGAGTTCAAATGATGATAGTGTTGTTAAATCTAGACTAGAGGCATTATTTACGGCTCTAATAAATGCCACAGAATTTCAATTAACCTAGAATTATATGAAAAGAAGAAATTTTTTAAAACTCTCTGCAACGGCATCTGCTATTGGTTTACTTCCTCTTGAAATAAAGGCAATATTGAAAACTGCTAATTTATCATCTTGTGATATTGCAAACCGAAAGTTAGTTCTAATAAATTTAGCTGGTGGTAATGATGGTCTTAATACCATTATACCCATTAACGAATATGACGCCTATGCGAACTTAAGACCTTCACTAAAAATACCAAACTCCGGGATAAATTCTTTCATTACTCTAGATAGTACGCTGCCAGAAAATCAATTGATTGGTCTTCACCCCGCTCTAACGGGTTTTAAAGATTTATATGATGAAGGTAGGATGCGTATATTACAATCTGTTGGGTATCCTTCGCAGAATAAAAGTCATTTCGCATCTACGGATATTTATTCTACCGGAAACGATGGAAATAGCTGGGATAATGGAAATGATTCTGGTTGGATTGGAAGATTTATGGAGAGGTACTATATAAATGAATTAACTAACAGCTACCCTTTGGGAGTTCAAATTGGTTCTAATAAAACCTCTTTAGGGTTCCATGGAGAAACAGAACATGGTTTAGCAATTAATATCTCCGGACAAGATCCAGCTGGTTTTTATTCAGAATTAAGTGGTTTGGGAGGTGATGCGCCAACTAATATACCAGATAGTGATTATGGTTTAGAGCTTCATTATATTGCGGAAACTGACCAATTATCTAATCAGTACTCTCAAGCAATTTCAAATGCATTTAATACAGGAAGCAATGCCAATTCTTACGCTGATTCAGATTTGTCAAACCAACTTAAAACTGTAGCCAAATTAATAAGCGGAGGGTTAGAAACTAAGGTTTATATTGTTAGAATTAGTGGTTTTGATACCCATGATAATCAATCTCAATCAGTCGGGTCTATTGAAGGGAAGCATAACGACCTATTAACCGAAGTTTCTGAGGCTATTGAGTCTTTCGTAGATGACTTAGACCAACAAGGACTAGCAGACGATGTTGTTGGGTTAACCTTTTCAGAATTTGGAAGAAAAGCAAAAGAAAATGGAAGTTTAGGAACAGATCATGGAGAGATTGCTCCCATGTTTGTATTTGGAAATCCTGTTAATGGGGGAGTATCTGGAACTAATGTAGACTTAAGCGAGGCTACTGATGACAATAATTTCCAATTAGAAACTGTACAATTTGATTACAGACAAACATTAGGTACTTTATTGCAAAATTTTTTAGGTGCAGATGATACAGTGATTGATTCGGCCTTCTTTAACTTTTCAACTGATCAAAGCTTTGCAAATTTAAAAATAAATGAGCTTATCAAAGATTCATTTTCAGTAGATGAAGAATGCTACGGACAAACACTCGAAATTGATAAATTTAATGCTCAAGGAGCTCTCAAGGAATGGATTGTTTTTCCGAATCCAGTTCGAGAAATATTACAAGTACATTCTGAAAAAGAATTTGCAACTGTAAGTTATAGGGTTTTTAATAATCAATCTCAAACAGTTTTAAACGGAACCCATCAATTAATTAATGGCACCCTAAAAGTAAATACTCAAAACCTCACTCCTGGTATTTATTTTATCCAAATTATTTCAAATGGCAAAAATGAAACTCATAAAGTCTTGAAGTTATAATACCACCCAAATTTACTTCCATTTAATATTACAGCCTATACTGGGCTTTGGAGTACCTGTGTAAGGTTTTTCACTTCCAAGAAGATCTAAGACTTTCCGAATGTCTATGCCAGTAACAGGAAGATCATTCCCCGGTCTAGAATCATCTAATTGACCATGATACACTGATATTAAATTGCTGTCGAAAACATATAAATCTGGAGTACATGCGGCATCATAAGCTTTAGCTACCTCTTGAGTTTCGTCATACAAATATGGAAACGGATAGTTTTCTTTTTTAGCATGAATTTTCATATTAGCAGGGCCATCCATAGGATATTTTTCTGAATCATTACTGCTAATGGCAATAAAACTAAACCCTTTAGAACTATACGCATTCGCTATTTGAACTAGGGCTTGGTTGATGTGAATTACAAAAGGGCAATGGTTGCAAATAAAGAAAATAACTGTTCCTTTCTTTCCTTTTAATTCCTCTAAAGAAACCTCTTTTTCTGAAATGGTGTCTACTAATGTGAACTTAGGTGCAGATATCCCTTTCTTAAAATTATTGGATGGTGTTAAAGCCATATTCTTGATTTTTAACCTTTATACTTCATGGGCAAATGCACCACTTTTTTTGTGTCAAAAAAATCTTCATCAAAAAAATCTGATAAATTAAAAATTGAAACTGTGGTGTATTTTTTTAATTCTTCGGTTAAATCACCCCCTTTTAAATATAAAATTCCATTTTTAATTTTGTGCTCTTGTTTTTTGTTAATTTTTCCTTTAGTCCAGCGAACAAATGTTTCCATTTGAGCCACTGCTCTACTTACAATAAAATCGTAGGTATCTTGATCCTCTTCAACTCTTCCATGAGTAGTTGAAATGTTTTGCAAACCTAAACCTTCGGCTACTTCATTTACAACCTTAATTTTTTTACCAATACTATCTACCAGATGAAAATGTGTCTCTGGAAATAGTATGGCCAAAGGAATCCCTGGAAAACCTCCACCAGTACCCACATCCATTACTTTGGTATTCGGTTTAAACTGAACTACTTTAGCTATTCCTAAAGAATGTAACACATGCCTTAGGTATAACTCATCAATATCTTTTCTTGAAACAACATTAATTTTTAAATTCCAATCTTTATAAAGCTCTTGTAATTTTGAGAACTGTATAAGTTGGTCTTGAGTTAATTTTGGAAAATATTTTAAAATTAAATCCATGATTTTTATTATATCACAAAAGTAATTAATCATTAGAACAATTCAGTTAAATAATAATAATCGTTTATAATCATATCGTACTCAAAAATGTTTATTTTTGATATATACAATTCAATAATTTATGAAGTCAATAAATTTTTCAAGAATAGATAAAGCCAAGTTTTTTAGAACTCTGAATAAAAGAGTAAATACTTACTTTAAAGAAAATAATATTAAGAGAACTGGCAATTGGAAATTATACACCAAAGCACTGATTATGTTTGCTGTTTTCTTAGTTCCATTTATTTTAATTCTTACTGTTGATATGCCACAATGGTTGATGTTTATTTTAATGGCTGTGACTGGTGTTGGAATGGCTGGTGTTGGAATGAATGTAATGCATGATAGCAATCATGATTCTTTTTCTAGTAAAAAATGGGTCAATAAATTAATGGGAAGTAGTATTTATATACTAGCAGGAAATGTATATAACTGGAAAGTACAACACAATGTCTTACACCATACATTTACCAATGTTAAAGATCATGATGAAGATATTGATGCCGGTAGAATTATTCGTTTTTCTAAACATTCTAAATGGTTAAAGATTCATAAACTGCAAAAATACTATTCTATTTTCCTCTACGGATTATTAACAATTAATTGGGCAATTACTACCGATATTAAACAGATGCATAATTATTTGAAAAGAAAATTATCGTATGGTAAATTTCCTAGTCCTGCAGTAGAATGGACAAAATTAGTTATCTCTAAATTAGTTTACTACTCTTTATGGATCGTTTTACCTTTAGTTGTTTTAGACATAGTATGGTGGAAAGTTTTGATTGGTTTTTTTGTAATGCATTATACAGCTGGTATGATTTTAAGCCTTGTTTTTCAATTAGCTCATATTGTTCCTAATACAGAAATGCCAATACCAGATAAAGATGGAAATTTAGAGCATACTTGGGCAGTCCACCAATTATATACCACCTCCAACTTTGCTCCTAGTAATAGACTCGTAAATTTCTATACCGGAGGCTTAAATCATCAAGTTGAACATCATATTTTCCCGCATATCTCTCATGTACATTATGGTAAGTTGGCTAAAATTGTAAAGGAAACAGCTAAAGAATTTAATTTGCCCTACAATGAGTATAAAACTACTAGAAAAGCCATTATAGAGCATTTTAGACATTTAGGTGTTTTAGGTAAAAAACCAGAAATAGCATAAAAACACTCATAACTTCACAATATAAATGGCACATCCATTATCGAACAGAATAAATAGCCTTCCTGTATCTCAAACATTGGCTATGGCAGCTAAGGCAAGAGAGTTAAAAGCTGAAGGTAAAGACATCATAAGTTTAAGTCTAGGGGAACCAGACTTTAATACACCAGACTTTATCAAAGATGCAGCTGTAGAAGCGATCAATCAAGATTATAATTCTTACACCCCTGTAGACGGGTATGGAGAATTGAAAGAAGCAATCTGTACGAAGTTTAAACGAGACAATAACTTGAGCTATAAGCCGAGTCAAATTGTAGTATCTACTGGAGCTAAACAATCTATTGCTAATGTTGCTCAAGTACTTCTTAATCCTGGAGATGAAGTTTTATTACCAGCACCATATTGGGTAAGTTACTCTGCGATTGCAATTTTATGTGAAGCAACATTCGTAGAAATCCCATCTTCTATAGAAACTGATTTTAAAATCACGCCAGAACAGTTAGAGGCATCTATTACACCCAAAACAAAAATGGTGTTTTTCAACTCTCCTAACAATCCTAGTGGAACAATTTATACGGAAGAAGAATACAGAGCTTTAGCAAAAGTTTTGGAAAAACATCCCCAAATATATGTTCTTTCTGATGAGATTTATGAGCATATAAATTACAGCAATCCAACCTTTAGTTTTGCTGCAATAGAAAATATGTTTGACAGAACGATTACTGTAAATGGTCTAGCAAAAGCTTTTGCTATGACTGGGTGGAGAATTGGTTATATTGGAGCGCCAGAATGGATTGCTAAAGCATGTACAAAAATGCAAGGCCAAATTACATCTGGGACAAATTGCATAGCACAACGAGCAGCTATAACTGCTGTACTAGCTCCGGTTTCTAAAGTACAATATATGGTAGACGAGTTTAAATCTCGCAGAAATATTGTATTAGAATTACTCGGCGAAATTGAAGGGTTTAAATTAAATATCCCTGACGGTGCTTTTTACGTTTTCCCTAATATTTCCTACTTCTTTGGAAAAACTATCAAAGGAAAATACATTAAAGATGCAAATGACTTTTCTTTATTTCTTCTTGAGGAAGCTAACGTAGCCTCAGTTACTGGAGCTGCTTTTGGAGCTCCAAATTGCATAAGATTATCGTATGCAGCTTCTGAAGCTATCTTAAGAGAGGCTATTAAACGAATTGCTAAAGCATTAGAATCTTAGGAATAAAAAAACCGCACTCAAGTAAATGAATACGGTTAAGGAGATAGCCGGGGTCATGCGTTCTTAATCTACATTGTCATGCAAAAAAGAGTTATTTGACTTCAATTGTATATCATCATTATCATCTGTAGACAAGGTTGTTTTAGATTTGCTAATTATCGAACTGCTTTCATCTAAATTTACACCCAATCTTTTGTAGGCTGGCTGACGTTCAATTTCATCTATATTTTTATTCATTTGATCAGTAAATTTATAGTTGAAACCTTTCATTTTTTGTCTTCGTTCTTCAGCTCTTTTTTGAAGTTCTGTAATGGTAAGACTCATAGGGGACACTTCTTCACTAGAGGCTTCAATTTCATTAATTTCTGACTGTGGAATTGAAGTTTTTAATTCAAATTGTAATTCTTGCTCTAGTTCTTTTGAATCCTTATTTATTGATGAACTTTTGCCTATGGTAGGCTGAATATCAAAATCTTCTAAAATATGTTTTGTAACTGACTCATCTCTTTTGTCAGCAATAATTTCTTGAGCATCTGTAACCTCAAAATTCAAAATATCTGGAGTGAGCTCATGGCGAATTTCATCTTTATTTATTTTAATCTCTTCAAAATCATTGATTGGAAGATCAAATAATAAATCTGGTTGAATTGATGAAGATTCATCTTTAACTTCTTCTTCAACAACTGGTGATATATTGGTAATAATAAAATCATCTTCAGAAATATCTTCAGAAAGAATTTCATCATAAACTACAGCACTGTTTCTGATAACCTCAGAAGTTGGAATTAAATCCATTTGAAACTCTTCTCTCTCTTCTTGATGCTCTGTTTCATCATCTACTTCAAGAACATGAATTATTTTCTTTTCAGTTGTATCAATTGGATCTTTAACTAATGGAGTTTTAGATAAAATAGTATCTGAAAAATCATACGTAGCTTTTTGTTCATCTTCTAGAGTATAAACAGTTTTCTTAACTTCTGTATTTGTAATATTACTTTGTTGATCCAAGGCAAAACCAGTAGCCACAACTGTGACAGCTATAGCATCTCCTAAATCTTTATCTTCTCCAATACCCATAATAATATTGGCCTCAAAACCTGCTTCTGTTTGGATGAAATCATTAATTTCTCCAATTTCGTCTAATGTTACCTCATTAGTTCCTGAAACAATTAATAATAATACATTTTTTGCACCAGTAATCTTGTTGTCATTTAATAAAGGAGAATCTAATGCTTTAACTATAGCACTTTTAGCTCTAGAAGTTCCTTCCTCTTTAGCAGAACCCATAATGGCTGTTCCGCTATTAGAAAGTACTGTTTTTGCATCGTGTAAATCTATATTTTGTTTGTAGTGATGTGTTATTACTTCTGCAATTCCTCTCGCTGCTGTAGACAAAACTTCATCAGCTTTTGAAAATCCAGCTTTAAATCCTAAATTTCCATATACTTCTCTTAGTTTGTTGTTGTTTATAACAATAAGAGAATCAACATTGTTTCGTAACTCATCAATACCAGCTTGTGCTTGTTTAGATCTCATTCTTCCTTCAAATTGAAAAGGCATAGTCACAATTCCTACAGTTAGAATATCCATATCCTTAGCAATTTTAGCAATAATTGGAGCTGCCCCTGTTCCTGTTCCACCACCCATACCAGCAGTAATAAACACCATTTTCGTTTGGGTGTTTAACATCTCCTGAATCTCTTTAATGCTTTCCTTGGCAGCCTGTTCTCCAACTTCTGGATTTGCTCCAGCACCTAGTCCTGAAGTTAAGTTAACTCCTAACTGAATTTTATTAGGTATAGAGCTGTTTTCTAATGCTTGAGCATCTGTGTTACAGATGACAAAATCTACCCCTTTGATGTCCTGCTGAAACATGTGATTAACAGCATTGCTACCTCCACCACCTACACCAATTACTTTAATAGTATTAGATTGTGATTTAGGCATCTCAAATAAAATGTTATCGAATTCTCCGCTCATAATAACTTTTCTATTTTTATTTATTTATAAGTTCTTAATAATTATTCTGCATTGTCTAAAAACTCTTTCAATCCGTCTGTAAACTTATCGAAAAAAGATTTTTTATTTATCTTTAGTTTGGTATCTAATTCTGGAACATTCTCCTCAACATTTTCCTCTTGTTTTTGTTTCTCTTGCTCCTCTTTTTCCTCTCTTGAATGATTTTCTAAACCTTCCATTAATAGTCCAACAGCAGTTGCATAAGACGGGCTAGATAGGCCTTCATCAGAATCTCCTGCTAAATGCTCATTAGGATAACCAATCCTTGCATCCATACCTGTAATATACTCTACTAGTTGTCTTAAATGTTTTAACTGCGAACCTCCACCTGTTAAAACAATTCCTGCTATTAGTTTTCCTTTTTGTGTCTCATGTCCGTAGTTCTTTATCTCTAAATATACATGTTCAATAATTTCTTGAACTCTCGCATGAATTATTTTTGAAAGGTTTTTGAGTGTAATTTCTTTTGGTTCTCTCCCTCTTAACCCTGGAATAGATACTATTTCTGTTTCCTTATTTTCTCCTGGCCAGGCTGATCCAAATTTAATTTTTAATAACTCTGCTTGTTTTTCAATGATAGAGCACCCCTCTTTAATATCTTCTGTAATCACATTTCCTCCAAATGGAATAACTGCGGTGTGTCTAATAATTCCATCTTTAAAAATTGCTAAATCAGTTGTACCACCTCCAATATCAATCAAAGCAACTCCAGCCTCCTTTTCTTCCTGACTTAAAACCGCTGATGCCGAAGCAAGTGGTTCCAAAGTAATATCAGATAAATCCAATCCTGCACTTTTTACACAACGACCAATGTTTCTAATTGATGAAACTTGCCCAACAACTACATGAAAATTGGCTTCTAGTCTTCCTCCATACATTCCAATTGGTTCTTTAATATCTGCCTGACTGTCTACTTTAAATTCTTGAGGTAATACATGAATAATTTCTTCACCAGGAAGCATAACCAGTTTGTGAACTTGGTTTACTAGATTTTCAATATCGTTTTCGTCTATAACTTCGTCTGCATTAGATCTTGTAATATAGTCACTATGATGAAGACTTCGAATATGTTGACCAGCTATACCAACAACTACATTTTCTATTTTCTGACCAGAAATACTCTCCGATTCTTCAACTGCTTGCTGTATAGATTGTATTGTTTGAGTAATATTACTAACTACACCTCTTTTAACACCAAGACTTTTTGCTTTACCGATTCCTGAAATCTCTAACTTTCCATATTCATTTTTACGACCAATCATAGCTACAATCTTAGTTGTACCTATATCTAAACCAACGGCTATTTTATTATTTTCCATTTCTTTTATTTTACACCAACAACTTGATTGTGATATTTAATATTTATGGTTTTGTACTTTTGTATTGTACTATCTAAAAAAGCTTTGCCATAAAACGCTTTTAACTTTTTTATTTTTTTATCTATTTCTATCAGATTCCCAAAATCTATCCTATAATCTCCACTTCTTACTGTCATCAAATACTCTTTATTGTCTTTTCTATGGATTGAAGTAACCTCTTTTTTCAAAAAATTATCTTCATCAATTTTATTTAACAATACCAATAATTCTAACAAATTACTATCATCATTTAAACCAGACACCAAGGGAACTCTAGCTGAATAGTTTTCAGAAACTGGAACTTTTACTCCCTCTGAATCAATATAGTAAGATAAATTACTAGTAAGTATTCTAGCGATAGGTTGCCTTTGTTTTATGAAAGACCCAAGCGTACCATCTATGGTAAAAAAAAGTGATGCTTTTTCAACATATGGGTTTTCTAGAACCAGTTCTTCTAACTTGTATAAATCTATTACAGATTTTGCTTGTTTTTGTACTCTTTCGTTGTTTTGTATTAACAATTTATTAACTATTTCGTGAGTTAAGAAATATGGCTCTTCAGATTCAAATTGAATATCTATTTTCTTAATTATTTTTTGTGTATTTCTTTGATTAGAAAAAATGAATAAGAATACCAATACCCCAATAAAAATGGGCATAAATAGATATTTTATAATTCTTTTTAACTTCATAATTAACATATAGAAATTAATTCATTTTTAACATCTTCAACCATCTTTCCGATATCTCCTGCACCTAACATTGCAACTATATTGGCTTCAGAATTTTTAATATCTTTTACTAAATTTTTTTTATCTGTGATTTTTTTATTCTTGTTGAGAATTTTTTCTAACAACCATAAAGAAGAAACTCCTCTTATAGGTATTTCTCTTGCCGGATAGATATCAAGCAAGAGTACTTCATCAAACTTTGATAACTCAACTGCAAAATCTTCAATAAAATCTCTAGTTCTTGTGAATAAGTGAGGTTGAAAAACTACTATGTTTTTTTTAAAAGGATACAACTCTTTTATCGAACTATGAACAGCTCGAATCTCTGTTGGATGGTGTGCATAATCATCAATTAGAGTTAGTTTTTCTGATCTAATTTTATATGAAAAGCGTCTTTTTACTCCTCTAAATGTTTCTAGTGATTTTTTAATGTTTTCAGTAGGGATACCATAGCAATCTGCCATAGCAAAAGCTGCCAGAGCATTCATCATATTGTGTTTCCCTGGCAATAAAAATGATACCTCATTGATAATTTTATGAGGTGTTTTTACATCAAAAACATAGTGGCCATTTTTTCTTTTTATATTAGATATACAATAATCTGCATCCTCTTCTACAGCATACGTTAACCCCTCTAATTTACATCCTTTAGCAACAATTAATTGATTTGAAACCTTGTCTGCAAATTCTTGAAAAGAATTCTCTAAAGA
>UPTG01001557.1_pt1 | contig 16832 bp, 7 predicted proteins | sample 2160121 | NCBI WGS metagenome assembly UPTG01 (sample SAMN06266255, study PRJEB28933) | marine metagenome | isolation source: Columbia River Estuary | place: USA:Columbia River Estuary, USA | collected 2014-07-27
CCTACACTTCTGATCAAAACTTACAAGATGCGCCTCATAAAGATATGAGACGTGCAAGAGCTGCGGCTTATAGCATTATACCAACGAGTACAGGAGCGGCTAAAGCAGTAGGCTTGGTTATGCCTCACCTTGCTGGTAAATTAAATGGAAACGCTATGAGAGTTCCAATTCCAGACGGTTCTGTAACTGACTTCACTGTAACACTTAAAAATTCTGCTACGGTTGAGCAAGTAAACGAGGCAATGAAAGCTGCTTCTAACGGAGCTTTAAGTGGAATTATGGAGTATACTGAAGATCCTTTAGTAAGTATTGATATTGTTGGAAATGCGCATAGTTGTATTTTCGATTCTAAAATGACAATGGCTATAGGCAACCAAGTAAAAGTAGTTGGTTGGTACGATAATGAAACTGGATACAGCGCAAGAGTAGCGGATCTAGTTGCTAAAATTGGATAATTTTTTAAATAATGAGTCATGAACAAGTGGTTCTTTTGTTTTTAAATCAATATCCTGATATAGAACGGCATATTCCAAACTACCACATAGCCTCCTTCTTAGGAATTACCCAACAAAGCTTAAGCCGTATTCGAATAGAAAGAGTAAAAAAATAGCGTTCTTACCCTATGGTAATTTTTAAGGTTTTTCTTGATTCTACTTTTGTTTCAAATATTAAAAACAAAAGTTATGATGAAAAAAATATTAATTGGAATAGGTACTTTGGTTGTACTAATAATTGGACTGCTATACTTCACCACTAAACCACAACAAGAGAAGGATGGCTCGTATAGCCCGTCAAGTTTAGCATTGAATTTAGGAACTGTTTCCGTAACAGATTTTGAAGACATTCAATACACTAAATACGAAGGAGAGAGATCTAAGGTGTTGGTGATTTTCACGGAACACAAAAATTTACAGATGAAAAATGGTAAAATGTTTTCTACAGGAAACCACCCAGTAGAAGCACTTGTGCCAATGCTGCATCTTAAAAATGCAGGGTTCGATTTTGAAATTGTAACTCCTACAGGTAAACCTGTTGTATTCGAAATGTGGGCTTTCCCTAATGAGGACAAGAATGTGAAAGCTATTTATAATGAGTATAAAACGAATTTTGAGCAACCAAAAAAATTGACTGATTTCATCACCAATTCATTTGCAAATGATAGTTCTTATGCGGCTGTATTTATACCTGGTGGACATGGCGCAACGATTGATCTTCCAAAAGATAGTAATGTTGCAAAGACCTTGAATTGGGCACACGAAAGCGACTTATTTACAATCACACTTTGTCACGGGCCAGCAGCATTGTTGTCTACGACATTAGATGGTCAAAAATTTCTTTATGAAGGATATGGAATGGCTGTTTTTCCTGACGCTGTGGATGAAATGACACCTATGGTAGGTTATTTACCGGGGCACATGACGCAAGGGTGGAGTGAAAAATTGAAAGACTTAGGCGCCACAATTGTAAATACGGAATCTGATAAAACAGTAACGATAGATAGAAAACTTATAACAGGTGCAAGTCCATTAGCGTCTAATGAATTAGGGAAACTAGCGGCCGAAACTTTATTGAAGGAATTACACTAAAAACCACTTGCGACTATGACTAAAAGGTAGTTGCTAATGTTTTTAAGGCACCCCTTTATAAGGTTGAGTCCCACTAATGTGACTTAGTTTGAACGATTCCGATTCGATTTTATATCCAGAATCTCTAAAAGGAAAAGCCAGTCAATTGACTGGCTTTTTTCATTTCAGGCCTACTTGAAGCTTGCTTTAATGGAGACCGGGAATGGAAAAAGACGAGGCGAAGCCGGGGGCTTTTCCTTGGGCTTCTACCGTTTCGTGATCCAAACTTGCTCAAAGGACGCGCCACTACGTACTTCGATGACATAGTTTCCGGAAGGCACATCGGACAGATCTAGATGTTGCACTCCTTGGGCTTCTGGAATCTCTCGTATGCACTGACCGAAAACATTGATGAGCCGAATGCTAAACGGCCTCTCGCCCCCCTCAATCCAAAGGTCATTCTCCGCGGGTGAAGGGTACATTTTAACGCGGGAAGGCAACTCAGCCTCTTCCGCAGAAATGACATTGACACTCGCATGGCTCCAGTTTCCGCCCACAAATGCCCAGCTGTAGGTGAATACTCCTGGAATGACCTCTGTCGCCTGCCAAAAAACGGTGTCTTCAATCTCGCAAACCAAGCCCAACGTTGAGTTGAACAAGAGGGAATGAACCGACATAGAATCTGTGATGGGTACAGAATGATTGAAGCCTACATTCCCGTCACCAACTATGGAATCATGGAAGATAAGATTGCCTTGAAAGTCCTTGACGGTCCACTCTAGGGTGTTATTCGTATCTGGCTGATAGAGGTATGGACCTGGATGGTAGAGAGACAAGTAGGTTTGTTGAGACCCCACATTCACCGTGAGGCCGGACCAAGAACAGTCTTGGGCATGAACACCCAGCGTAAAAAGGGTGCAAAGACCGAAGACGGCAAGATTTCTTTTCATATCCATTTTATGATTTTTATTGACAATCAGAAGTTAATCTCCAAATTTTAATCCTTTCATCACCTGTAAAAGATGAATTTTTCCACCAATATGTTAATTTATTTCCATCACATTCGAATTTAAATTTCAAACTTTCGCCATCAATTATCAAATTCTTTCCATCAAATGTGTATGGCACTGAATCTGGTTGGTTAAAGACGCTATCCAACGAATGGTAGGTATATTGGTATCCATTTGCAAACTCATACATTCTATTTGCATCCGCCCTGTTTCCATTATACGAGTATAACCATTTGCCCTCGATTGAATAATGTGGTTTCCATTTTTCACAACCAATGAAAAATGTTGCTGCTAGTAAAAAGAAAAATAGTTTTTTCATTTTTAGTAGATTTAACCTACTCGAAATTAGGAATTTACAGAATAGAAAAAATTATATTTAAACAGTCTAGTACTAGTAGACATTAGTCCACCCAAACTTTTTCAAAACTCCCATCGCTGTACCATTGGATGTAGATCCCGGAGGGGATTTGGGCCGGATCAACCAAACGACCATACAGGTCCACCGTATGCAACAATTGGCGACTTGGAGACCTAACGGATTCAGGCAAACCAATGGATTGATAAAACAAACGCTTCAGATAGATGCGCTTTTCGAGGACTTCATGCCAGACCACAAAGGCACCTTGACCCGAAACTGCGACATCTGGAACATTGACCGTACCGGTATCGACGTCGAAAGCAAATAAAGTATCCAAGAGGTGTAGCCTAGCTTGCACCTTCGCTTGTGTACCCGCGCCCGTTTTCCAAACCATCATTTTTTGGCCAAAACGCGCATCTATACGCGGATAATTCTGTGCCATCGAGGTTGAGGCGATGCCCTGAACTAAGGCGGTAGTGTCCCCCATCTGCCAGCGCGACCAAAACACTTCATCGGAGCTATTTCCATTTAAAAAGGTGCTGTACAAGCTGTCACCATCCGCGACAATGTCCGGACCTGAAGCCGGGCAGGCATTCACCATCCAAGGCTGAGGGTCTACCGAGATGCTTTGATAGGTGCCTCCTGCCAAAGACCCCGAAGCCACCCGAATGTTTCGCTGATTTTGGAGGTTGTCCCGATAGGCAAGGTGAACTGTTGAATCCGAAACGACTAGGGCCGCTGGACAACAATCACAGGCCTCTGCCAAAGCGCTGTGATCGCTGCTGGCTTGTACCTCGGGCTGGAAGGTTTGGCCGTAATCTTGACTTGTGGCAATCACCCATTGAGGGTCTGTATAATTGAGATTTGATTTCATGTACGCCACTACGGGATGTCCTCCAGGACCGATGGCGACGGTGGGCATTCGGCCCATGTGGTTGCCAATAAAATCTACCCGCTTGGGCAGGCCAAAATGGTATCCTCCATCAAACGATGCGGCGCAATAGATATGATGCGAGGTATCCGCTTCAGGTGCCACTTTGTATACCACGTAGACCGTATCCGTCCCGCGGCTCGCGATCTCCGGTCCGTGCCAAAAGGAAATCGAAACACTTTGCCCTGTCAGATTGATGGTGTCCGTGCGCATGAAGGCGCCAATGCCCCCGACAGCGGTGACCCCTGCCACCAAATGGGGTCCTTCTCCCCAAATGAGTACCGCGTTGTTGTAGTCTGTTGTACTTACTCTAGGGCGATTTGCCGCCATGGACGTGGAAACGACCTCTTTACCCCACCAGCTGGGGGTTTGGGCGGAAGCATTCAGCGAAATAAGGGCACATGCCACCCATAAGATTCTAATCATTGAATCAAGATACTGCTTATCCTCCCTTCTATGGTGCCCTGTTGGGGTGGCATTCCGGCCAAAGTCACCCCGCTTCAGTCGATTGATTTAGTACGAATCGACCAAAGTTTGTACTGCGATGGAGGCTCTGAATGAATTCAGGTCACTCCCTTCGCTCTTCGGGATGGACACCATTTTTGACTCCCCAGGAAGGAGATCAAAGAAGTTGTTGGAAAAATTGCCCACCAGCTCCGAGGTGATATGCAGATTTTTCGCCAAGTGGTCCGTCGAAAGGACGACCATGTATTCGTCCTCGTTCTCTTGAACCGAAAATTTCACCCTTGGTTTCGGCAGGCTCAACGCCTTTGGTGCGGTGAAATAGATGGTATTTTCTGCAAGTATTTCGCCTCCGACGTCCTGAACCTGGACCTTCAGAAGCATGGTATTCAATGGTCCGAGGGCTTCGATATCGCGCATGTCCAACGAATGATAGATCGAGGATTGATTGGCCTGAATCACCAAGGGAGTCCTAAGGGGCATCGACGCATTCATCGATTCCTTCCCATAGAAATCCATCAACTGCATGCTGAGGGTCGCCTCTTTGGGAAGCAATTCATCCGAGACCACATAGAGATGTAGGGAATCATTTTGAATTTCATGGCTGACCATATAAGGCTGGAACGCCTCCTTTACTCGGTACTGGAGCGCCTTCCAGTTATGGAAGTAGTCAATACTCGACCATGAAGCCACGGGCCAGCAATCATTTAGTTGCCAATACAACGTTCCCATGCATCGGTCTCTGTGCCGGCGGTGCGCCTCAATCGCCATCTTCAATCCATGCGCTTGCAGCAATTGGCTCACGTACAAAAACGATGGAAAATCTTTGGGTTTCCTGAAATCGCGCAGCATGTATTCCTCGATGGTTTCATTTCCAATACTTGAGCGCTGATGGGAGGTCATCACTTCGGAATACACATCATAGTCGCTCGGCGCGGTATAGCGTTGAACAGAACGGAATTCCGGGAAGGACTGAAATCCATATTCCGACATGAACCTCGGAATCGCGTTGTTGTAGTCTTCGAATGGCTTTTTGCCCCACCAGACCCACCAATAATGCACATCCCCGCTTTCATAGCTTTCCTTTTTTCCAAAATCACTAGATGGGGAGGACGTCCAATACGGTCGGCCTTCATCGTAGGTGGTAACCGCCTCATGTAAAATTTGATGAAATAATTTCTCGTAGGAACGCCAAATTGAATCGGCTATTTCCTGCGATTCCTCTCGAGCCACTTGTTCCTTCCACCCCCAATTCTCCCAGGCAGAAAGGCTCTCGTTATTTCCGCACCACAATGCCAAACTAGGATGGTTTCTGAGGCGCTTGATGTTGTCGATGGCCTCGTATTGGACATTATTCAAGAACGCGGAATCCCCAGGGTATACCGCACAGGCAAACATGAAATCCTGCCAAACGAGCAATCCATATTCATCGCACAGCGCATAAAATTCATCCAATTCATAAATGCCGCCGCCCCAAACGCGTATCATGTTCATGTTCGATTCTTTGGCGGATTTCAGCAAGAATGTATAGTCCTCTGATTTGGGACGCGTCAGAAAAATGTCTTGCGGAATGTAATTGGCCCCTTTCATAAATACGGGGTGCCCATTGACTTTAAAGTAGAAGGAGGTTCCCATACTGTCCGGGTCACGAACTAATTCGATGTCTCGGAGGCCCACTTTGGTGATTTTTGAATCCACCGACTTCTCATCGACCAAGCGCACTTCAATGGCATAAAGGGGTTGTTCACCGAGTCCATTCGGCCACCAGAGTTCTGGGTTTTCTATGTCAAAATCCAGATTGAATGTGTTGGAGCCTTCGAGGAGCACCACTGGCTGGGTGACCACTCGCTTGCCGTCAATCCATACTTCTGCGGAGACCTCTTGGTCTTTCATGGAGGAGGACGCCATGGCTTCCACCTTGGCGGTCAGGTGGGCATTCGAATTTTCAAGTTCGTGAGTGATGGCCACATCCTTAATCCTATATCCACTCCAAGCCGTGAGAGAGATGGGCTTCCAGATGCCCGAAGTCACGAGTCGCGGACCCCAATCCCAACCAAAATGGTAGCCTGCCTTCCTAGAGAAAATGCTCACTTGCTTGTTCCCCTCTACCTGACCAATTTCCGCGAGATCATTTCCCGACTTTGGAAAGAGGAAATCGTAGGAATCATGCTTGGCCAGTCCTGCCGCGATTGGAGATTCGAATTCTACCATGAGTTCATTGGATGCCTCCCGCAGCAGGCCTTTCACCGGAACAGCATGATGCCGAAACATATTGTCGCTCGTTAAAATGAGTTGGTCATTGAGGTAGACTTTCGCGTAGGTATCTAGGCCGTAAAAATCCAGTTGCAGGAATTCCTGATCCAACGTGCTCGCCTCGATGTTAAATTCCGTTCGATACACCCAATTTTGTTTGTCTATCCATTGCTGATCATGCTCATTGAGTCGATAGAAGGGATCATCTATTTTATTCACCTGAATCAAATCCGTGTGGACCGTTCCGGGCACGGTAGCTGACGCCCACTCTTCTTCTTCGCTTGATTTGAATTGCCACCCATCTGAAATATTCTGCACGGTCGTGGTAGGCACAAGCTCTTTGCAGCCGACAAGGATCAGGCTCGATGCAAAGAGAATGGACCGGCAGAATGGTAGAAATCGCATGGAATGGCAGCTTAAATGAACGAGAGAACCTAAAAATAGCGCACATCTGGCTAGGTATCCGTTCCGTCAAGGATTGATCCCTAAAGTGATCAGAAAAATTTTTACGCATCCTTTCGGAATAGACATATGAACAATTGCTCACCCTAAATTACTTGCTCGTACAGGTCTGTGAATTTCTCAGACATATGGAACGTAAAATTGTAACAACGGAGTGAATCAAACGTGGCCTCAAATTAAATGAGGCAGGAGGTGTTCGCTCCCAGGGCAATGACTCTTTAATTAAAATGTCAATTTGGCGTATTCCTCTTCTGAAAGAGGGATAATTTTAGCTAGCCTCCACCTCTTCTTGTTTCCCTGTAGAATGTCCCGAATAATGGAATAGGATCCAGTCGATGCATCCGAAATAAGGCAGATGCCAGCAACTGTAGTGACCCATTCTTGGGTCAAGTCGATAAGTTGACGTTCTTGGTATGAACGCCCCGCTAGATATATACCAAATCCTATAGTAGTTATAGGAACCGGAAATGAAAGTTTGTAAATCAATTTATTTACACGGATGACTTTACCATTCTGGTACACTAAAACATAGCTCACGCTGTCTTTCCGTTCAATTTTGGAATACTTCTCGAAAACATTCAATTCACTTTTGGGGATTTTTAACCCATGGACATCTACGTGAATCATATTTTCAAATTCCTTCATTCCAAATGCATTGGAAGAATGCTCAAAATAATCTGAAGGTAAAAGCCGTGATCTGTGTACCTGATCAAATTCACCCCTGAACAAGATTGAACAAGATTGAAGTGAGAAAGCCCCAGCAAGCAATAAAAGAGCCCATTTTTTCATGTGCGAGTATTTTGTATGCAAAAATGAACATTTTCTGATTGACTTCTTTAAAACAAAAAGCCCCGCCTTTCCGCGGGGCTTTTCTCAACCTAATCTGGATTATTGAATGACAACCATCAACGTTTTACGCTTGTCATTTTTCGTCAATGCAATGCGGTAGACTCCTTTGGGCTTGTCCGCGAGATCGAAGCTCTGTGTTGTGGCGGTGATTACGCCGCGCTCAATGGGGCGACCCATTCCATCAACCACCTCGTAGCTCGCTCCGACATATGCCTCACCTACCTCTACCGTGAAGTAGCCGTCGTTCGGGTTCGGGAACAAGCGTACATTCTGAAGCGCTCCTTCATCCGTGCCGATACCACTGATGTTGATACTTATGCCAACTGAGTCGCTACAGACTCCGTTGGAGATCACCACCCACACCGCTACGTTACTATCAGGGATGCCCCAAAGCACGGCAATGCTATCCGTTCCTTGTCCAAACTGGATGCTACCGCCTTGGATGCCCCACTGGTACGTGTAGTTGGTATCCACAGGTACGCTGAAGCCCGTTGTACTGCCGGTAATCACCCATCCTAATCCGTTTGACGTGATCTGTGGCAATACAATGTCCGGAACCACCGTGATCATCGTAGTATCAGATGTGGCTGAACAGCCATCAGAACTGGTCAAGGTTACGTAGTATCCGCCTGCCGTGTTAACGGTAATGCTCTGGGTAGTGTCACCTGTGTTCCACAAGTAATCATAGCCACCAGCTGCTGAGATAGTTGCTGATTCACTTGCACAGAAAATGGTCTGGCTTGCTGTAACTGTGGTATCAGGATCTGCATACAGGGAGGTCGTGTACGTCGCCGTGGTATCGCTACAACCATTGCTCGTAGTTACCACTGCGTAGTAACTGCCCGCTTGGGTGGCTGTGATGCTCTGGGTCGTATCGCCCGTGTTCCACATATAGCTCTGACCACTCGCTGCGCTCAACGTGACGCTGCTGCCCAAGCAGAAGTCTAAGCTTCCGCTGGCCGTGACCGTCAAGTCAGGATCTGCATACAGGGAGGTCGTGTACGTCGCCGTGGTATCGCTACAGCCGTTGCTCGTAGTCACCACTGCGTAGTAACTGCCCGCTTGGGTGGCTGTGATGCTCTGGGTCGTATCACCTGTGTTCCACAGGTAGCTCTGACCACTCGCTGCACTCAACGTGACGCTGCTGCCTTGACAATAAACCATATTGCCAGTTACGGTAACACTTGTATCCGGGTTGGCGTAATTGACAAGCGTGAAGGCATTGGTAGTATCCCAACATCCGTAGGTGTTTTGTACCAATGAATAGTAACTACCCGGAGTGCTGGTTATCATGAATGCACCCGTATCACCTGAGCTCCAAGTGTAGGCACTTCCACTCATGAAGTTGTAGAACATCACCTGTTCTCCTTCACAAACAGAAACCACTGAACCTAAGCCAATTTCCAATTCATTGTTGCCAGTCACTGACGTCACACCAATGGTGCTTGGGATGACGGGCTGATTTGAGACAACGGTGGTATCACTAACGATTACTCCATTTGGATAAATTGCACTGAAGTAATACTTGCCAGGAGCCGTTACTGAGATCGTATTGGTGGTATCGCCCGTATTCCAAAGAACATTGGTTACATCCGTTCCAGCGCTCAAGTCCACACTTGTTCCAATACACTTAGTTGGCAATACATCTACCAACGGATCAATCGGCTGGTTTTCATCACAGCTGCTTAGGTATACTGCCGTAAGCGTATCCGCCACAGTGACTTCATAGTACCGGTTTCCGAAAGGCTGCGATACACCACAGCTAGGTGGCAACTGATCACATGGATCAGACCAGCTGTTTCCATTGATAAACTTGTATTGAACGGTGTCGCCGACTACCAACCCAATAGTGGTCTCGTAGATCAAGTCGCCATTGCCATCCAATAGGGAGTCCACATTGGACTGCCATGCATTCCATGTACCCGCAACGTGTACGCCATTTGTGGACAGTACCTGATTGCGAAGGTCCACTCGGAAGGTTACGTCCACCGTCTGAATGGTTAACGTATCGCTAACAGTACAACCATCGGTATCCAAAGCGCTCACCCAATAGGTAGTAGGGGTGTGCGGATAGACCGAAGTCGTTGCAGTTGTGTCGCCATTGCTCCACAAGTAACTGACAAGGTTTCTGCCAGTAACACTCATGCTTACATTGGAGTTAGCACGAACCGCAGGGGTTGCCTGAACTCTGCTCTGGTTCTGATCACAACGCGTGGCATCGCTCTCATATGCTCCATAGTCCACATAGCCATTTACGTCAGGGCGTGCATGACCATTCATGTCCGTGTATAGGGTCACCGAAGTGTCACCCAGGTTGTGGTGATCATCCAGCAAGGAAAGCCTATAATCGCCGTTGGCGGAATCCACAAAGAATACAGGGAGCGTGTCACAGCCCGTCACCGTGATGCCCGCTGTAGAGTTGTACATATAGCTCGTTGGAATGTAGGGCAAGCGAGAGTTCTTGATCGTAATCATTCCATCCCAACCGTTCCAAAGGTTAGCTGTATCAGGCTCTAAATGATAGGAGGCACCAGGCTTCTCTGTGACAATATTGTTTATGAAGACAAACTCTTGGTTTTGCCATGGTTGCGTGTAAAGCTTTCCTCCAAGGTTAACGATGGTAGAGTTGTAGACACGATAAGTATTTCCTACCATGAAGACATCATCATAGCCATCCGCATCAATGAAACAGTTGTAGAAGTTCGCCCACAGTCCATTATCTACCCAGAAAGCCGCCCAATTGTTGGACAAAGGAGATTCGTTCTTCAAGAATTCACAATTGACAAAGGTCATTCTACCACCTCCGCCGTAGTAATCACCTCCTTGTGAAGCAAAGCCATTCTTGAAGTCACAACTAGTCACAGTAACTGAGTCATACCCTCCGAAGAGCAGACCTCCTCGGTTCCAGTTCTGCGTGACAGGCGCGAATCCATTCCTAAGCGATAGATACTTTAACTCGATGCCATTGCCATTGAGCTCAATACAACGCAATGAATCATAGCCCGTAATCGTAGGTCGGTTATTGGGATCCATACCCGAAACCATGATCTCCTTCCAAGTGATAGAGAATGGACCATAGGTGCCAGGATTTACCAAAATGACATCGTCCTCATCCGATGCATCTACAGCCGCCTGTATTGTGGCATATGGATGAGTGATGCGGCCATCATTACTGTCCGAACCAGAGGTCGATACATACAAGGTATCAAGGTTGATGACATAGGTCGTATCGGTAAGCGTACATCCCATCGGATTCGTATGCGAGAACACAATGGGTCCCTCATAGCCCAATAAGGTAACGTGGCTTCCAAATGAATTGTCATGAGACCATGTGCCACTTACTCCAAAGTTTGCACTAACCTCTACGGTATCTCCACCGTAAATGATGCTGTCAGGCAAGAAATCAGAGGTAAAGAGTCCAGGATTACAAGGCACGAAGAAATCATTGGTCTCATATGCACCTAAGTCCACATAGCCGTTGATGTCCGGGCGGGCATGACCATCAGGGTCATTGTAGAGCGGGATATTCGTTACGCCAACATTTAAGCCTGCATCGTAAATGCTCAAATGGTAGTCTCCATTGGCCGTATCTGCAAAAAGTACAGGTCGGTACTGCATTCCTGCGCCAACCACAAAATGCTTGTTATTGCCGCTGGACTGAGACCAAAGTGAATCTGGAATAATCGAATTACTAACAAATGAGGAATCAGACCAATAGTTATCCCAATTGCTATTCACGCTTGAATTTGTCGCAAACTGGAATTGCGTGGTGCCTGGTTTTTTAGTCACAATACTGTTGACCATCTTAAACTTGGGCATCCAGTTGGACTCGCCAAATACAAAACGAGGAGCGTTTACAACCGTCGTATTGTAGACCTGATATTGGCCACCCATAAACACGTATTCATATCCACTTGCATCAATAAAGCAGTTGTAGAAGTTTTGCTTGTGCTCGTGGAATGCAACGTTCGTATTGGTAGAAGTATGATTACCAAGGAACTTACAATTAATGAATGTTCTTTCAATATTGCTTCCCCCCTTTACATAGTCAGATGCCTGTGTTGCAACACAGTTTTTAAAATCAACATTCGTAGCAATCACCTTATTCACCCACCAATGCCAGATGGCTCCACCTCGGTAGCTTTCTCCAGCTCCATCTGCATACCCATTAAATAAGTTGAGATTTTCAAAGTACTGATCATCCCCATGATTAAGAATTACAACACATCGGGTGGTATCGTGTCCTGTGATGGTTGTCAGATGATTGCCACTTCCTCGAACGGTGAGTGCCTTATCAATGATAATATGGTCATAGATTCCCCCTGCTACTTGAATAGTATCTCCAGCAATGGCCTTTTCAATAGCCTTTTGGATAGTTTTAACTGGAGAAGAAAGGGTTCCCGTATTCGCATCGCTACCTGTGGCGCCATCTACATAAATGTTGGCATTTTGAGTGCGAGCAACTCCCGAGCGAACAAAGAACTGAATTGAATCTTTCACCGTACACCCAGACTGTAAGGTTCTAGTTAATGAAACCCACTGTCCATTAGTTGGTGTTATCGTATACAAGAACCCAGGCATGTCGGATTGCCCATTTCCTGACCATTGGGATTGACTGAAGGTGGGCCAGAAAATCGAACCCGCTTGAGAGTAATTGCTCACAACAACCACCGATTCACCTGGATTCACCGTGTCACTGATTGAGGTCAGCTCAAGAATGGTCTCCGAAGGTTGAAGGATTTCAACTGTATCCGAAGCACTAACGCCTATGCTATCGGTGACCGTTACGATGTATTGACCCGCACTCAGACCCGTGGCTGTTTTACCCGTTTGAACAGGCGTAGTATTCCAGGAATACGCATAGGGTTTCGTCCCGCCAACGGCATGCGCTGTAGTGCTACCAGTAGCCCCACCAAAACACAAGACATCCACCTTAGAGAATTGAATGTCAATACTCGTAGAATCCCAATCTATGTAGTCGCTCTCATACGCACCGTAATCGACTCGGTAATTCACGTCAGGTCGAGCATTGCCCAAAGCATCAGCATAATAGGTATAACTCAACGAGCCAATATTGTGGTGCACATCCGCATTCAGAAGGGTATAATCCCCTGCTGCGGCGTTCGTGAAAAGAATGGGTAATGTGTCGCAGTTAACCACATCCATTCGCGCCCCTGTTGAACCATAGGTATATGAAGTGGCAGATTGAGGTAGTCGACTGTTTTCAAACAATACATCGCCTTCCCATGTGCCCCAAAACCCTTGAGTTGTATCAGGGAATACTTTCATGTTCAAACCGCCTCCCGTTAGGATGCTATTCACAAATATGAATTCATGGTTTTGCCAGGGTACATTAAATAGTTGCCCTTCAAGATTTACTATCGTAGAATTATAAATTCTGTGAGTAAACCCAACAGGGAACAAAGCATTTTGCCCCATCGCATCTATGAAGGAATTATACATATTAAGTGACATGCCATTGTCAACATGGAACATGTACCCATAATTGTTAGATCTTAAGGTTGTTTCATTCTTCAGGAAATGGCAGTTTATAAATGTGATTTTACCTCCACCGCCATAGTATTCACCACCACTTGGCGCATACCCATTTTTAAAGTCACAATCTCTAACTATTACTGAGTCCCATCCCCCAAACAATAATCCACCTCTTTCCCAATTCAGTGTTTGGGGAGCCAAACCATTCCTTAGCGACAAATTGGTTAAAGAAGCCATCGTATTTTCAATTTCAATGGCTCTACTCAAATTGTTTGCATCAATTATCGGCCTACTTGACCCTGTACCTTTTACATGTATTCTTCTTTGATTGTAGTTTGCAGAATAAATTCTGAATGGTTCATACGTGCCTGATGCTACTAAAATGCTATCACCATTATCAGATGCATTGACAGCCGCTTGAATCGTTTTAAAGGGCGCACTTAGCCTTCCGCTATTTAAATCTGACCCTGTTGGACTAACGTAAATCTTGGACAAATTCACTACTTGAGCAGTATCTGTATACGTGCTACCGTTAAAGTCATAACTAAACACAATGGTGCCGCTATATCCGTTCAATTCAATTCGATCTGCATTTGAGACACCGTTACTCCAGTTGCCTATTTTCCCGGTTTGTGATTGGATAAGTACCGAATCTCCACCATAGTATACTGTATCAGGAATTTCATCGAAAATGAAACCCGACTCATTCTGGCCATAGTTCACAAATCCCAATGAGCTTACGTCATATTGATCATAGACCTTTGTCAAGTTCTTGGGATTTCCCCCTGTGGCTATCTCCGTGGTAGTGGCTGTTCCCCAATAGTTGAACTTGGCGTTCTGTTGGCTTACGGACGCTGCCGCCACATTGTTCACAACCTCAAAGCTGTTGTTATCTACAAAGTTGTTGTAGTTCGCCACAACTTGTGTGTAACCATTGATACTTAATCCGCCTCGGCTTGCACTTGTTGTCGTACTAGTTGGATTTGAATAGTATCCACAGTTTGAAACCGTATTATACTTGAGCGTATCAATTGCTGGGTAATTGAAATCCGAGTTTAGATAAATTCCAAAGTCTCCCCACTTACCCGAATTGGTAATCGTATTTGCTTCAATAATACCCGACACTCTATACAACTCTAGTCCATTGTAGTATGAGGAATCTATGCTGTTCGATTTTACTTGGGCATAGCTGTTTTTATCACTATTAATTGAAATCCCACCTGCATTACTTATTGTGTTGGATGTCACAATTGCTTTTGAGGATTCTTGACCCAAGCCTACTTGAATGGCTCGATTATAAAAATCATTTGTCCCAGCTCGCTGAATACTATTTCCGCTGATTTCTACTGTATTACTATCTGAAACATAATTATTGTAGTTGGCATTGTAGGAGTATACATACATGAATTCCCCACTCCATATGTTATACGAACTATTAGCCTGAAGTGAATTACTCACTACCCTCACATCACTGCCTGCTCGATATGATTGATTATCCACTTGAAGTCGGCCATTTACAATCGTATTGCCCTGAATCAAAAGCCTTGAAGTCTTTTTAAAGACTGATGAGCCTGATGAATTAGTATTCCTGATTCTCACAAAAATCAGCTTATTTGTTGAACCCAGGAATGAATTATCTACATACCGCTTATAACTGCTGTATATGTTGTCATATATACCTGCGTCATAAACTTTATTGTTCTCAAACACCACAGGATGGTAGGATGTACTGTTCGTGTTAATAGCATCTCCTCCTGCATAAAACTTCGAGTGATACACCCCAATAGTATCCGCATTAACATATCCAGTATAGAATCCACTACTACCCTCTCCTGTTACGCTAATACCTTTCACATAGTTGTTCAATCGGCAGTACTTCAAAGTCACCTTGCCGCTGTACGACCCATAGGAAACAATACCATACCAATCACCAGCCGCAGGAATCTGTGCGTTAGATACAAATCGGATAGAATCCTGTGCAGTACCCTTAGCGGAAAGCTGGCCTTCCACACGAATCTCAATGCGGTTCACATCATCCCCACTCGACAAATCATCCGTAATGGCCTTGATGCGGACCTCAACACCAGGCTCAATCGTCAATGTCATGCCCTGAGGAACAATCACATCACCCGTCAACAAGTAAGGACTATTGGCTGCCGTCCATGTTGTGTTGGCCGTCAAAGATCCAGACGTCACTAATGTCAATCCATAGTATGACGTAGCCGTCTGGGTAGTCGTATTGCCAAAGTCATCCGCCGGATCCACATAAGTACCCGTGAGCTTATTGCCACGGTTCACTTGCAATACACCATCAGAAGCAACAGCCGTCGTCTCCGAAAACAGCATGCTGCCCGTAAAGACACCCGTATTAACTCCCGTCTCCGTCAAGGTGATCTTCTCGCCAGCCGTCTCCTTCTCACTCGAGAAACGAACACTAAGCGTATCCAATGCCGTGGACGACAAGTTCCTATCAGCATCCACCACCTTCGCACGCAACGTGTCGCCCTGAGGGTAGTTCAATACCACAGAACCTAAACGATTAACAAACGTCAATTGACCGGAACTAGTAAGAGATGATGGTGTGCCATTTGGATATGCAGCATTCAAGCTTCCACCATAGTTGACAAATCCCAACGAGCTTACGTCGTATTGATCATAGACCTTGGTCAAGTTCTTAGGATTCCCTCCTGTAGCTATCTCCGCGGTAGTGGCTGTTCCCCAGTAATTGTATTTAGCGTCTTGTTGACTTACGGCAGAAGATGGAACATCATTGACAATTTCATACCCATCATTGTCATAGATATTGTTCTGATTAATAACCGCTTGGGTGTATCCCATTATGTGTATCCCCCCCGCTCCCGTAGTCGGCGTTGGATTCGAATACGACCATTGACCATTTTGCGTGATTGTATTGCCTACCAGAGTATCATTTGCTGGATAATTGAAATCCGACTCCAGTTGTACTCCAAAATGCCCATACTTACCCGCATTAGTAACGGTATTAGCCTCAAGCTTTCCGGAGACTCTATTTAGCATTAGACCGTAATACTCCGTTGAGTCAACGCTATTGTTTAAAAACTTTGCTCTAGAGGATTGTTCACTACTAAAAACTATTCCATATCGTGCATTGTTAATCTCATTGTTGCTAATAAATGCCCTGATAGGATTTGAGCCAGAATAAATATTAATACCATCGCCCTGTGTATACAGGCCTCTCACATAGTTGCCATTAATACGAAGTTTTACGCTATCCCTAGGTAAATTGTAATTATATATATTAACAGTTATTCGAGAATTCGTGTGAGCCTTGAGTGTATTATTCTCAACTGCCACAAATGCTCCTTGATGCTGGCCAGCTGACAAGTTCTGATCCTGGCTTGCTTCTGCTTGAATTTGAATATACCCTTTATCAATAGTATTGTTTCGAACAAGAATATGTGTTCTCT
>UPTG01001558.1_pt1 | contig 16817 bp, 16 predicted proteins | sample 2160121 | NCBI WGS metagenome assembly UPTG01 (sample SAMN06266255, study PRJEB28933) | marine metagenome | isolation source: Columbia River Estuary | place: USA:Columbia River Estuary, USA | collected 2014-07-27
AGGCGACTAGAAATCAACAGGCAGGGGATGTCTCAGCATTTTTGGCTTGGGCAACTGAACCCAATATGGAAGAAAGAAAAAGAATGGGGGTCAAGGTGCTCATATTCCTTCTTGTTATGACAGGATTATTTTATGTTAGTAAGCGAAGAATTTGGGCGGATGTTCATTAATACTTAATAAGTTTTAGGAAAAGGCCGCATTTAGTGCGGCCTTTTTTTGTGTAAAGGTATGGAGTTTAAATGGTAACAGCGACAATTGGTGTAATTGGTGGCAGTGGTGTTGAGCAACCGCATTCCATGATTGTAAACAGCCAAGGGGAATTGATCATGTTTGGTGTAACTGCTTCTAATAATTTCCCTGTTATGACCAATGGTTATAACACGATCCATAATGGAGGAAATACAATTAGCATTAACAGTTTTTACAAGCTTAAGAAGTCAGACATTTTTATCATAAAAATAAACCCACAAGGGTCTAGCTTAACTGGAGGAACATATTTTGGAGGATCAGGAAATGATGGGATTAATAGCCATACCATTAAAAATTATGGCGATAAATCTCGTGGTGAAGTTGTTGTTGATGATCAGGACAATATTTATATAGCAAGTTGCACGTATTCCACCGATTTCCCAACTTCAGCTGGAGCCAGTCAAACTGCAGCAGGAATATCTGAAGAAGCTATAGTCGCTAAATTCAACTCGAACTTAAGTAATATGATATGGAGCACATATTATGGAGGAGACGGCCGTGAAGCTGCATTTTCACTTACTGTTGCTCCAAATGGAGATATCTACACCTGTGGACACACTTCGAGTACTTCATTAGCCAATACATCTGGCTCCTTAAATCCTAATCCTCTCGGTGGTGAAGAAGGTTGGGTAGGCAGATTTAATGGGGCGACTGGAGCTCACATTAAAACAACATTTTTAGGAACACCCGCTCTTGATCAAGCATTTTTAATAGATAGTGATAAAAACAATGGCATCTATGTCTTGGGACAATCTTTAGGCAGTTATCCGGTAACGACCGGAGTCTACAAAAATCCCGGAAGCAAGCAGTTTATTCACAAGCTAAACAATAGCCTTACAACCACATTATTTTCTACCGTAGTGGGAAGCGGTGGCCCTTTAATCAATATTGTTCCAACTGCCTTTAATGTAGATGATTGCTTAAACATTATGCTGAGCGGTTGGGGCGGAAATACAAATAGCAGCTCAAACGGAACTGGTCTTCTTGGAGGGAATACTTTCAATATGCCAATTACAAATAACGCATATCAGGCATCTACAGATGGTAGTGATTTCTATTTCATGGTATTGGGCAATAATGCGAGTAGTCTTGTCTATGGCTCCTATTTTGGTGGAAACCAAAGTCAAGAACACGTTGATGGAGGAACAAGTAGGTTTAGTCCTGATGGAAACATATACCAAGCTGTTTGCGCGGGATGTGGTAGCACAAATTTTCCAACTACTCAAGGGGCTTATGCTACAAATTCTGGAAGCAATAATTGTAACCTGGGTGTGATTAAAGTAAATTTTGAAACGGATATCTCTGCTGGACTTTTTGTTGATTGGGCAACAGATACGGACACAAGCTGTAATACGCTTACAGTTAAATTTAATAACACCAGTGTTAATGCAAACCAATATGAATGGGATTTGGGAAATGGACAAACATCTAATTTTTTTACTCCACAAGGTGTGTATTTAACATTTGGGACCTACACTGTCAGACTTATAGCAACAGATACTGTTTGTGATGTTTCAGACACAGTAAGTATAACCTTTGATCATGATACAGGAGTTCTACCGGAAGCCGACTTTGATGTAAATTTCGTGTCTTGCGATTTAAGCAGAGAAGTGAATCTAGTCAATACAAGCAGACGTGGGGCCAACTTTTTTATGTGGGATTTTGGGGATGGAACAACAAAAATTGGTGAGTCGCCAAAACACAACTACAGTAATGATGGTAATTATTCCATTACTTTAATCGCCATGGACACAACTTGCAATAACTCCGACACACTTGTAAAACAAGTAGATTTTCAATATGATATTCAGCCGCCAGAAGTTCAAGTTACGGCAAATCCTTGCGGGGATGGAAGTATTGCTGTGACTTTTGAAAATGATAGTGCTTGGTATTCGTACAAGTGGGTGTTTGACGATGGCACAATTGAATTCGGTAAATTTCCTGAACATAAATTTACAATCACAAATACCTATACAATTCAATTGACAATTGAGGACACTTTATGCAACAATTCTTTTCAATTTAGTTTCACAGATTACTTCTTGATTTCAGAAAACAGATTATACATTCCCAATTCATTCACACCAAATTTTGATGATAAAAATGAACTTTTTATTATTTCTGGAAACAGCTGTTTAAAGAATTCTTCACTTGTAATTTTAAGTTCTTATGGAGAAGAAATATTCAGAACAGACAATCCTTTCGAAGAGTTTTGGGATGGCACCTATAATGGAAAGCCAGCACAAGGCGACACTTACATTTACCGATTTGAATCTGAAAAATTAAATAAGAACGGGTACATTGTCCTGTACCACTAAGCAAACCTATTTAGAAAACTTTCCAAGTTCAATTCTTCCTGCTCTCCGCTTTCTAAATTCTTAAGCTTAATTAGATTATTCGCCATCTCATCCGAACCAATCATTGCTAAAAACGGAATTCCTTTTTTTGAAGCATAGTCAAACTGCTTTTTCATTTTAGCATTTGAAGGATAAATTTCAGAAGCGACATTATTACCTCTTAATTCCTTAAGAACTTTTAAACTTGCCAAAGCCTCTTGTTCTCCATAATTAGCAAACAAGACCGTTGTACCTGAAAATTCATCTGTTGGAAAAAGCTCAAGTTCATCTAAACAGAGGTATATTCTATCTAAGCCGAATGAAATGCCAACTCCTGATAAATTCTTCATCCCAAAGATTCCAGTTAAATCGTCATAACGGCCACCACCTCCGACAGAGCCCATTTTAACATCGAGTACTTCTACTTCAAAAATGGCGCCTGTATAATAGTTCAACCCACGTGCGAGTGTGATATCTAAGATGCAATTAGATTTCGTTAAGCCCAATGCATAAACATTGTCGAGTACAAAAGCCAACTCTTCTACTCCTTTTCTGCCAATCTCAGACGATTCCAAATATTTTGCTAAAAACTGAAGCCTCTCTAAATTAGATCCTGTTGCCTGTATTATCGGTATTACTTTATTGAGCTGCTCATCAGAAATTCCCTTTTCTGACATTTCTTTAAGCACACCTTCTTCTCCAATTTTATCAAGCTTATCTAATGCAACTGTAAAGTCTATGAGTTTATCAGCTATTCCAGCAACTTCGGCTATACCTGCCAGGATTTTTCTATTGTTAATTCTGATATTTACATTTAGCCCTAGTTTCGAGAATGCTTCATCATACAATTGCACGAGCTCTACTTCTTGCAAAAGAGAATCTGAACCAACCACATCAGCATCGCATTGAAAGAACTCTCTAAACCTTCCTCTCTGTGGTCTATCTGCTCTCCATACAGGTTGAATTTGATAGCGTTTAAAAGGAAACTCTAATTCATTTTGGTGTTGCACTACGTAACGTGCAAAAGGCACAGTCAAATCATAACGCAAAGCTTTGTCAGCAATTTTAACTCCGAGTGGTTTTGCATTTTCTTTCTTGACAAGACTTTCATCCACTTTAGATAAGAAATCGCCAGAACGCAATATCTTGAAGATAAGTCGATCGCCTTCTTCGCCATACTTTCCCATTAAAGTATCTAGATTCTCAAAACTTGGAGTTTCAATAGGTTGATAACCATATTTTTCGAAAGCCGTTTTTAAAACTCCCATAATGTATTGGCGCTTTCTTACTTCGTTCGGTCCAAAATCTCTTGTTCCTTTTGGGATAGATGGTTTCATAAATACAGGAATTTGGCGCAAATATAGAGATAGAGCAAACTCTATTGCGTAATTTAATGCGGATAAAATTTAAGAACTGAAATTTGTTAACCTCTTCTTAGGGTTCACGCTCACCTCGTGTTTCTTTTTCGCGAATGAAACTCAGGTTAAAAGAGACATTAAACAGTTCTTTTTAAAAAAAAATTTACATCTAGGCGCAGGTAAAACAGAGCTGTATTCAATTGATGTTATTTCATTTGAAGGAGAGTCAATCACAGCATATGTTAATGGATTTTACAAAAATTCAAGCTTGCCGGCTCCGGAATCTAGGATATAAAAGACACGTTAATGGTTAAGAATTATGATGAAGATTCTCCTAAAAAGCTGAAAATCATCTCGAAATTAAATTAATTCAACTTTTCGAATCGCTTTATAATTTCATCGGCAATAGCTAGGCAGGCAGTCGCGGCTGGGCTTGGTGCATTTAACACATGAATACTGTGCTGCCCATTGACCATATAAAAATCATCCACCAACTTTCCTTCACCATCTAGAGCTTGTGCTCTAATGCCGCACCTTCCTGGTTCAATATCTTCCATTTTCAATGTTGGAATTAATCCTTGAAGCGCTTTTAAAAATAACTTTTTAGAAAATGCTCTGCGTTGTTCATTGATACCGTTTTTCCAATGTTCGGCAAACATTTTACGCGTGCCTTTATAAGTCAATGCATCTATTGCATCGGCAGCATTAAATGCTGTTTTGGTATACCCTTCGCGGTGAAATGAAAACACCGCATTTGGCCCACATTCTACGGTGCCATCAGTCATACGCGTAAGGTGTACGCCTAAAAAAGGAAATTCAGGATTGGGAACAGGATATATTAAATTTTTAACCTTACCCCTTGCCTTTTCCGTCAATTCATAATAATCTCCTCGAAAAGGAACAATTTTCATATCTAAAGAAATCCCTTCGAGCTTAGCCAATCGATCAGCCTGCAGCCCGCCACAATAAATTACTTTTTTCGAACGTATTTCACCATGACTTGTTTTTAAGGTCACCCCTTCCTCAGCGTTTTGCACCTTTAGCACTTCTGTCGCAAAGTGAATTTTATTCTGAGATTTACTCAAGAAAAGCTCTCCCATTCTATTGGTCGCCTCCTTAAAATCAATAATTCCCGTACAAGGCACATGAATTGCGGCTAACCCTTCAGCTAAGGGCTCAAAGTCTTTTATTTGTTCTTGAGAAACCTTAGAAATACCTTCTGTTTGGTTTTCAATTCCTCTTTCAAATATTCTATCGAGGGCGTTTATCTCCTCTTTTTTAGTTGCGAGTATTATTTTTCCGCATACATCATGTTTTACCTTAAATGTTTCCGCGAAAGCGACAAGTTGCTTCCTGCCATCTAAACAGTTTTTTGCTTTATATGATCCTGGTTTATAGTATATGCCCGAATGAATTACGCCAGAGTTTCTCCCTGTTTGATGGTAAGCTAAACGCGTCTCTTTATCGATTAAAGCAATTGAAGAATTAGGAAATTTTAAGCTGAGTTTGTACGCGGTGGCCGAACCAACAATACCTCCACCTACAACGACAATATCATAATCCATAAACAAGACTTGAATTCATAAATTCTAATGTGGCAAAAGTATTCTACGAAAAGACAAGAGTCTAATCTTTATCTCATTATTCTTCTGGAAGTTTTGGCTTCTTTAATGTAAAGACTCTAGAGATGTTAAACCCTAAAAATACATCACCAGTCCCCCAGCTGCCTGGTGTTCTTGCCATCCACTGCGGATCTGCTAAACCCCTTGAATTCGTTGCATGCAATTGAAAGACATGCCCACCAGTTTCAATATCAACTCCAATCGACAAAGCATTGTTATAGCTTGTTTTATTGCCTTCAGAATTGTAATAAAAATTATCGTTTAGCTGCAACCCGTATTCAGCAGTAATAGCTACTCGGTTACTCACTTTGTAACGCCCACCTATTCCCAAAACAAATATGTCATTTGGCGTTTCTCTGTCTTCAACTAGGTTAAAATGGACAAAACTTGGAACAAGTTGAAGTGACAGATTCTTACTGAATTTGCGCGCTAAGATTACTTCGTGAGTATAGCTCAACCGTTCTGACTCGTTATGCGGCAAGTCGTCATTCCATCTCAATGTGGAATAATTGACCGTTGTGTAATAAACAATTCCAAAAGGTACTTTTTTTGCTCCCTTAGATTGCCTTAGCAGCCTCACTTTTGCAAATCCATCATAAGTCTTAGAAAAGGAACTTCTTCCTACCCCAACGTTAAGCCAATCTTTAAAAGAATAATCTAGACTAAACCTTGTTTGAGCCTGTTCTAAACCGAAAAAATTGTAAACAAAATCATCATTTAGGGCACCAAAGCGGTGCATAATCATGAATTGCATTACTCCTTCTGCAGGCAATTCATTTGACTGCAGGTTTATTATTCTGGTTCCCTTAAATGTGGCAAACGCATATTCTATTTGTGGCTCTTCTTCTAAGAGGTCCAGCAAGTCATCTTGCGCTGAAAGTTCAAAAGAGAACAACAAAAGGGCAATACATACATATTTCATAGTTAAAAAATTACAGCGGGCTATACCCAGCTTTAAAGGTCACTTCAATTTTATCAGAAATTTTGTCTACAACGGCACCTGGAATTTCAATATTGAAATCTGCCGGTGAAACATAAAAGACGGACTCTTGAGTTATTTTTCCTTTTTTCACAGTCGTAGAGCAATCAACTTCTATCTCTTTTTCAACGCCATGTATTAAAAGTGTACCTTTTATTTTCTTGTTAATTGTTTGATCAACGCTTAGGTCAATGGCTTTCTCGTAGTCAAGAATTTTACCTTTAAAAACCGCCTTGGGATATTTTTCAGACTCTACATAATTTTCATTAAAGTGCTCTTGCATTAAAGCTTTTTCGAAATGAAAGCTTTTCATCAATACCTGACAAACAAATTCACCAGTAGCTAGATCAAGAACACTACTCGCTTTATTTGTAGCACCTTCGATGTCCTCAACAGGTGTTGAAGAATAAAACTTAAGATAGGCCTCTCTTGTTATTTGTTTTTGAGCAATAAGTCCTAAAAAGGAAACACTCATCAGAGCAGATAAAACAATTTTTTTCATTTTTATTTTTACTTTAAAATTTAATTATTCCGGAGCACCGTCTGCATACCACGTTAAAATTTGGTCTACAGAGCATTTTTGCATTGGACCACCTTTGGGCATAACCAATGGGTCTCCTATTGATTTTGTTATTCTAAAAGTCACTTCAACTTCGTTCGCACGCATTTGCTGTAACGTTTCTAAAACAGGAAAGAAGCCACCTGCAGTACTATGGCAACCTAAACAGTTTTGAGAAATTAATGGACTAATATCTTGTGTATAAGTTAGCCCTGTGGTATTGCAATCTTGAGGGAAGTCTTTATACAAATCTTCTTTGTTATCATAGAAACAACCGTTTAAAAAAGTTATGCCTAAAACTGCAATTACTATTCTTATTTTCATATCAATTGGGATAATTATTGTTTATCCAAGATCGCAATAACTCAATATTGCAATCGTTTTTAAAACCATTATTTGGCATGAAACCATTTCCTCCTTCATTCCTCTCCATTCTTTCTAACATATTTTTTGCGTTGGCTACAGCAAGATTGTATGTTGAAAAATCAATACTCAAGGAGTTAGAGCGTTCATTGTGACAAGACTTACAGGCTACTGCTATTAGGTTTTCTATTTTATTTGTGTAGCCTACTGAAGATGTGTCACATCCACCACAAATATCTTCAGTGGCGCCCTGCTGCACCCATGTTTTTAAAAGCTCTATGGTCGAATTGTCGAGAGCAGCCATAGGAGGCGGTGGCATGCGCTTGTCCCCATCATTTGCATTTTTAACTAACACATCATAAAGTTCAGATTCTGTCCAATTTGAGCGGTCGTTTTCCTCTAATAAATTTCCAACAATATCATTATACGATAAAAGGCTAAACTTTTCAGTTGGAACCGCATCATGACAACCAGAGATTGCACAGCCATCAAAGACTATTTTCACCTCGTTAAAGTATACAAGATTTTCATCACAAGTATCTACTGGTTCTGTTGGCAAAACGGGTCCAGAATAGTCAAATGGCTCATGTTTACATGAGTGAAACATCAATGTAAAAAGGAAGAAAACCCCAAATAACTTATTCATTTATTTTTAGTCTGATTAAACGGAACCTTTAATGTTTCCAAATGTAAATTATTAGTTCATTTTTAAAAAATGAATTTCCCGCAAAATGAAGTAAGGTTAATATGTAATATTGTTCTTTACCTAAAACGCTTTTATGAAAAATAAAATTGTTACCCTCGTATTGCTAACAGCCTTGTTAGGTGGTGCTTATGTTTGGTTTTACGTTTACAATAAGTCTCATGCCAATATTCACAATGAAGACATTGCTTTTAATGGTACTTCAATAGAATTGAAAAATCAGTTTATTTTAGAAGATGGAAGTTTAGATTCCTCTTTATTAAATAGAGTTGTGGTAATAAAAGGCAACGTTAGCGAGGCAGAAACAAAGTCGTATATAATAGATGAAATTTTAGTTTGCCACTTAGATAGCACTCTTAGTGTTAATCCATCTCATAAGAGCATACATGTAAAAGGCCGCTTGATAGGCACCATTGACGACATTATCTATGGTGATTTAATTGTTATTGAGCATGCTGTTCCTCATCTGGAATAGCATTTTTAGGCACAGAAATTAAGAATAGAAACCCAACCACGAAAAAGAAGGTCATAACCAGAGCTGCATTTCTAAAATCGCCTGTAAACTTTTCTACCATGGCAATGCAAAGCATTCCAGACATTGTGGCTAACTTCTCGCCTATATCGTAAAAACTAAAAAATGTGGCATGGTCTTCTGTTTCAGGTAACATTTTAGAATAGGTAGATCTACTTAACGCTTGGATACCCCCTAAAACTAATCCAACAAATCCGGCTAAAACTGCAAAATGAGTATAAGTCTGTGTGAAATATGCACCGATACAAACACCGACACATACAAAAACAGCCACGATCAAAGCCTTTAAATTACCAATCTTCTTAGAAATTCTTGAAAAGAGCCATGCACCAGCCATCCCTACAAATTGTATAATGAGAATTGTTGGGATTAACTGACTTGCATCTAGATTCAATACTTTACTTCCAAATATTCCAGCCAAAAGAATAACAGACTGCACACCTGCACTGTAAAAGAAGAAAGCGATAACGAACCGTTTTAAATGTTTTGTTTTTAAAAACTCTTTCGCTACTGCAATAAGGGAGGTGTAACTTTTCTTGACGAAACCTTTTTCTACCTTTTTGTGATATACGTTTTTAGGTAATTTTTTAAACGTTACCTGACTAAATAATAGCCACCACAAACCCACCAAAAGAAAAGAAGTCCGAGTAGCCATTGTTTCATCTTCAAAACCAAAAAGCTCGTAATTTTGAATCATTACTAAATTCAGAATGAGAAGTAAAGAACTTCCCAAATAACCGATGGCAAAACCTCTGGCGCTTAATTTGTCTTGATCTTTGGTGGCTGCAATTTCAGGTAGATAAGCATTGTAGAAAACCAAACTTCCAGAAAACCCTATACTGGCAAGAAAACTGCCTGCTAAGCCAATCCAAATTGTAGCTTCTTGAAAAAAGAAAAGCGACATACATGACAATGAACCTATAAGCACGAAGGTTTTCATAAACCCCTTTTTCTTACCTGTATAATCTGCTAAAGCGGATAAATAGGGAGACAGCATGGCTATTGTGAAATAGGATAATGCGATAACTAAAGTGAATAAAACAGTGTTAGAGACCTCCCATCCAAAAACTTTCATCATTCCGTTATTACCCCCAGTAACGAACTCGTAATACAAGGGAAAAATAGCTGTGGAAATAACAAGAGAATAGACAGAGTTGGCCCAATCGTAAAACGCCCATCCGTTTTGAACTGACTTAGAATAATTTTTCATGTAGTATGCATTGATGTGTTGCGAATATAAACTCTAAAAAGTTAATTTTGGCGCAATTATTGAACAGGACAAAACGTTCAAATAAATTAAACTACACACTCTTATGCAAAATAAAATTGTATCAACTCTTAGCTTGGTTTTGCTTTTTTCATTGGCAACACAAGCACAAGATTACATTCACAAAAAGAACCGTGAAATTCTAAAAGTAAAACTCATTGAAGTTGGCACGGATGAAATAAAATTTAAAGATTTTGACAATCCTGATGGTCCAATTTTTTCTATCGAAAAAGAAAAGGTAAGTAAAGTTGAAATGGAAAATGGTGATGAAATTACCATTAAGAAAACAGATTCATTTGAAGATCCTGATTACTATACGGGTCAAAACAAAAACAATATCAAATGGAGTTTTTCTGGTTTAATGTTTAATCATTTAACTTTTATTTACGAGCGCTCTCTTACTCCTTCAACAAGTTTTGAAGGCGGTCTTTCCATTATTGGTGCAGGTTATTCTCCTGATGGTGAAAATATCGGAGAGTACAATCTAAGAAACCCTTCTGGCGTAGGTTTCAGAGCGGGCTATAAACTTAAGAGATCACCAGATGTTTATTTGTCTAAAATGCGTTACGGTCATATCTTAAAAGGTGCATACTTTAAACCGGAAATTATTGTAAGTATCTACAATGAAGACGTACCGACTTTCGCAAAACCCCCTTCTCAAAGTGGGTACGACATCGCCCGTAGAAATGCAACTTCTGGTGCGTTGATGATGAACTTGGGCAAGCAATGGATTTTCTCTGACCAATTTTCTTTAGATATTTATTTCGGAATTGGCTATGGATTTTCAAACTCAGATAATTACAAGTTTGAAGATGACAATTACAGAGATACTCCTGCTACCCTTATGTATGGGTTTTTATTAGCACCAGAAGTCCCTCTTGCCTTTAGCGGGGGTTTGAGTATTGGCTATGTGTTTGGGGAAAAATAACATCTTAAATCAAAATCTTAAAACCACCCAAAATTGGGTGGTTTTTTATGCTTGCTATTTTAGTGAATAAGGTTACTTTTGCCGCCCATTAATATAACTTAAAATTTACTGATTATGAACCAGTATGAAACCGTTTTCATTTTAAATCCCGTCTTGTCTGATGAACAGATAAGGGAAACGGTTGATAAGTTTGCTGGACTTTTAGAAGCTAGAGGTTCCAAAATTATCAACAGAGAGAACTGGGGGCTAAAGAAATTAGCCTACCCAATTCAAAAGAAAAAGAGTGGCTTTTACCAGATGCTAGAATTTAGCGCTCCTGGCGATGCAATAACAGCTTACGAGGTTGAGTTAAAGCGTGACGAAAGAATCATGCGTTTCTTAACTGTTAAGAACGACAAGTATGCTGCAGCATGGGCTGAAAAAAGAAGAAAAAGAGTAGCTAACGCTTAATTTAATTGACGATGAAAATAGAACAACAAGGAAATCAATCGGAAATTAGATACTTACAGCCGATTGCTATCGACAAAGACAATACCAAAAAATATTGTCGTTTTAAGAAATCAGGAATCAAGTACATTGATTACAAGGATCCTAATTACTTAATGAAATTCTTAAACGAGCAAGGAAAAATCTTACCTCGTAGAATTACTGGTAACTCATTGAAATATCAGCGTAAAGCGGCACAGGCTATTAAAAGAGCTCGCCACATTGCTTTAATGCCTTACGTTGCAGATAACCTTAAATAGAACAGAAAGATGGATTTGATTTTAACACAAGACGTTGAGAACGTTGGATTTAAAGACGATTTAGTTTCTGTAAAAAACGGTTACGGTCGTAATTACCTAATTCCAAGAGGATTAGGTTTATTAGCTACTAGTTCTGCAAAAAAAGTGTTAGCTGAAAACCTTAAACAACGCGCTCATAAAGAAGCTAAAGTTGTTGAGGATGCTAATAAAACTGCAGAGGCATTGAAAGGTTTAGAACTTAAGATGACTGTAAAAGCTGGTGCAAGTGGCAAACTATTTGGTGCTGTTAGCAATGCTAACATTTCTGATGAGTTGGCTAAAGCTGGTCACGCTATAGACAGAAAGTTCATCCAGATTACTGGAGGTACAGTAAAGTCTGTTGGTAAGTATAATGCTTCAATTCGTTTACACAGAGATGTGATTATCGATAAAGAATTTGAAGTTGCTGCTCAAGCTAAATAAGAGTAACATCTTTTAATACATACTGGAAACCCTTTGCAAATCGCAGAGGGTTTTTTTTTGTGGCAGTAATTCTGAGCAAAAAAAAGCATCCAAAATGGATGCTTATATAATTATATAAAACAAAGTCTATGCCTTATAAAAAGGAAGCTTCACCACTTTTGCTTTCAGTAATTTCTTGCGAACCGCGACATAGAATTCAGAATCTGCTTTCATCAAGGCTTTAGGCACATAGCCCATACCAATGGCTTTGCCTGTAGATGGCGACATTGTTCCTGAAGTCACATATCCAATCTTAGTGCCTTCTGCATCGGTTATATCATAGCCATGACGAGGAATACCTCTATCCAATAATTCAAACGCTACAAGTCTTCGTTTAATGCCTTCCTCTTTTTGGTTTGCCAAATACTCAGAATTCACAAAATCCTTTGTGAACTTAGTAATCCAACCCAAACCTGCTTCTAAAGGTGAAGTTGTATCATCAATATCATTGCCATACAAGCAAAAACCCATTTCTAATCTTAAAGTATCTCTTGCACCCAAACCTGCTGGTTTCAATCCTGCACCAACTAAAGTGTCCCATATTTGATGCGCTGCCTCGTTGGGCATATAAATTTCAAAACCTCCTGAACCGGTATAGCCTGTTGCAGAAATCATGATGTTTTCAATACCACAGAATGTACCGTGCTCAAAAGTATAATATGTAATTTCAGAAAGGTTGTTGTCTGTAAACTGTTGTAGAAATTCTACTGCTTTTGGCCCCTGAATAGCTAACAAAGAAATATCATGGCTTCTGTTCTCTAGAGTACAATCGAATGCGTTGTGCTTATTTACCCAAGCCCAGTCCTTGTCCAAATTAGAGCCGTTAACAACAAGCATGTACTCTACATCAGAAATACAATACACCAATAAGTCATCTATAATACCGCCATCTTCATTCGGCATACATGAATATTGAATTTTCCCTGGAGTAAGTTTTGAAGCATCATTTGTTGAGATTTTTTGAATCAAGTCTAACGCCTGAGGCCCTTTGACATAGAACTCTCCCATATGAGAAACATCGAATGCTCCAACATTTTCGCGAACATTGTTATGTTCTAAAGTAAGACCCTCGTATTGTACAGGCATTTCATATCCTGCAAAGGGAACCATCTTCGCTCCTGCTTCAATGTGCTTATCGTAAAAAGCTGTTTTCTTTAATTCCATAGCTCTATTCTTATCCGTGTATCAATTCTTTATCTCCTAAATCCTTCATCACTTCAGCTTCGAAGGTTAGAAGGTTTTGCCACCTTTCTTCTACTGAATACTTTTCACCATATTGGCGTGCAAACTTTAAAAACAAGGTATAATGGCCCGCTTCAGAAATCATCAATGCATTGTAGAACTTGCTCAACTCTTGGTCTTTAATATTTTCAGAAAGCACCTTAAATCGTTCGCAACTTCTAGCCTCAATTAAAGCCGAAACCAAAAGCCTATTGACAAGACGTTCAATTCTGTCTCCAGTTTTCGGGAAAAAAGCCATTACTTTTCCAACGTATTCATCTTTGCGCTCTCTTCCCAAAACCAAATCTCTGTCAATAAGACGTTTTTGTACCATTTCAAAATGGCTCATTTCTTCTCGCGCTAACGCTGCCATTTCTGTTACTAACTCAGTATGTTCAGGGTATGTTACAATGAACGAAATTGCTGTAGATGCCGCTTTTTGCTCGCACCACGCATGATCTATAAGGATTTCTTCAATGTTCTTTTCAGCGATGTCTGCCCACCTTGGGTCAGTTGGTAATTTCAGTCCTAGCATCTGCCTTTTATTTTTGAATACGTTGAATTATTTCCGTCAAACGGATGGCAAAACTAACCATAAGTTTTATTTCGCTTAAACTAGACAGGCGTTCTTTTTCAAATATTATAAGATTCCCTTTATGCGACTCAATATGGAATGGTGGGTTTTGCTCAAAAAACAATATCAGTTCTTTTACGAAGAAACGCTTAACCAATCCTTCGTTTTTGCCCGTCAAATGAAAACGGTTTGAAAAATCTAAATGTTCAGAAAAGTTTATATCCTTAAAACCTGCAGCAGCCGCAATTTTATCAAACAGGTTTTCCTTGTCTAGAATAAAATTTGGCATTCCTTTAAATCCTTGAATAACAAGAATAGAGGCACGTAATGACTCTTTTGCAATGAATTCACCTCTGTGAAATTCCATATCGAGAAACTCTAACTTCTGATTATTTACAAATCCCTCAGCCTTATTTTGAACAGTATCAACTTCAAGAGTTTTAAAATAACCGAATCCCTTTAAATTGTACTTATCGTCTTTTGGATTAGGCATAAATTCCCACCCTATTTCGTGCATGTAGTTGCGAATGGATTTCTGCCGTTTCGTTAAAACCACCTTGCCAGAAGGTTTATTTCCAATTAATGGAACCCATGGCGAAAATGGGTGACTTGAGTTTGTTTGTAAATCGTCCATCCCAATAATCTCAATACTTCCACCTTTACGTTCATATAAATCATTGTGATTTGCCAAGTGCTCCATTACGGTTTCATCAACAAACTGACAAAGTGTAAAATCGAGGATGACATTCGCTCCGGCAGGAATAGAATCTAGCTTCAAACGAAGTCTATTATAATTCAGGAAATTCGAATAGTTTTTTACTGAAATTATATACTGACCGTTTTCTTCTTGATACAAAAGTGTGTTTGGTCTAAAAATATTTCTCAAAATTAAGCTAGCCCTTTGAGTAGTAATTAACTGCAGAACTAACGCACAGAGAATCCCTAGCACAATGCCTTGAATCAGTCCAAAAACAATTGTCACAATCAACGTAATGAGATACGTAGTTAAAGATTCCCAACCAATTTTAGCTACTCTTATTACTGATTTTGGTGATGCCAATTTATATCCCGTGTAAACCAAAATAGCAGAAAGTGCTGGCATCGGAATCCTGGAGATAATATCATCTAAAAACAAGATAGCCAATGCAATTATTAACCCGTGATAAAAATTAGACGCACGTGTTACAGCGCCACTATTGACGTTTACAGAACTCCTTGCGATAACTGCAACGACATTTAATCCACCTAAGAATCCAGAAACCGTAGTTGCAATTCCATGAGCTCTTAAATCCTTGTTTGTATTAACTCTTCTTCTGAAAACATCTAAACGCTCTACACCCTTAATACTAAGTAACGATTCTATGCTTGCAATTAGCGTCAAAGTGATTACAGCATTCCAGAAATCAATTGAGTTTATTTTAGAAAAATTGGGGGCTACATAGCTTCCAATGATATCATTTGGAAGGCTAATCAAAAATTTCTCAGGAATGAGGTGAAAAAGGTTTTGATGCTCTAAAAAGAAACTGAGGCCAACGCTAATAATAACCACCCACATAGGAGCTGGAATAATATGAAAAGTCTTGTTTCTAATTTTAGAATAGTATACCATGATTAGTAAACTCACTAAACCTAATGCAGTAACTGTGAAGTCTTCAGATTTAATAACAGTGTATATGCTATCTGGAAATAATCCATACAGTTGAATGGCACTCAATCCTTTAGGAGGAATAATACCTATCATTATATGTAGTTGCTTGGCCATAATGAGCAAGCCAATGGCAGCTAACATTCCTTCTACTGCTGCAGATGGAAAATAATCTGAAAGGGAGCCAAAACGAAATATTCCCAAAAGTGTGATGAGCCCACCTGATACAATAACTGCAGCTAAAACGTACATGTAGCCATCTTCCATCCCATCTGTATTCAGGGCTGTAATAGCTGCCAAGGTCGCTACCGCTAATCCGTTTCCAGCACCCGAAATAGTCACATAAGAACCTCCAAATAAGGAAACCAAAACACCGCCAACCACGGCTGTAACTATACCAGCAAAAGCAGGCGCACCACTCGCAAGAGCCAAGCCCAAACTTAAAGGCAAAGCAATAAGCGACACTAAGAACCCCGCATAAAGATCCTTAATGAAGTTTTGTTTCATCCCGCTAAATCCCGACTTAGGCAGATCCATGTATCATCTTTTTTGTGGTATGAACAATCAATAAGTCGGTCGGCAGGTCAGATAAAATGTATTCTAAATTATGAGTAAATACACGATCAAATATTCCCAGTTTTGTATCTGGAGAATTAAGAACAAGAAGATCTACGCTATTCTTTTCTGCAAAGTGGCCAATAGTATATCCAGGTTTACCGAAAATTATTTTATCCTTAATCTTCAAATTGACATCCATTGGCACATCCTGCAAAATATCTTGAAGTCTTTTCTTCTCAATTCTTTCAATTGAAGCTTTTTCGCGAGATGCTTTTACAACACTTATATCATCATCTGCACGATTCTTAATTTTTTTAGGCTCAACCTCTTCTACAACGGTCAGTTGATTACTCTTAAAAAGATTCGCCATAAAAACGGCCATCTTTATGGTGTCTGCTGTTTTTGGATGCTTTAATCCATTTACCATAACATTGTTACACTGTCTACTTTCGATTTCAGGATGTGTTAATAGCAAAAGTGAGCAACTTGCTTTGCGACTCAATTTTCGAGCAATGCTTCCCTTATAGTATTGTGCTAAATTTTCCTTTTGCAGAGCGCCAGCTATTAGCAAGTCGACATTCTCTTCCGTACAAGCATTTAAAATTGCATCAGTTGGGTCTCCACTTCGCCATGATATGGTGTACATCTCGTTCGGAATACCCACTTCTGATATTAG
>UPTG01001561.1_pt1 | contig 16789 bp, 19 predicted proteins | sample 2160121 | NCBI WGS metagenome assembly UPTG01 (sample SAMN06266255, study PRJEB28933) | marine metagenome | isolation source: Columbia River Estuary | place: USA:Columbia River Estuary, USA | collected 2014-07-27
GTCATAGTTTTATACCAGTTACCAATTTCATTATCTTGTGGTGCCATAACCATAAAATAGAATCCATCAACTGCACTGGAATTTACTCCGCCTCCACCATTATTTACATAGTCTCTGTAAGTGTCTAATCTACACCAATCCGCAGAAGGAAAACCTATTACAGTTAAATGATTACAGTATGCTAGATTTGCATTCATACCAGCTTGCATATCAGAACCAGTAATCATTACATAAATTGCTTTTGCTTGGCTTTTGCCGTAATAGTCATTGGCCATCCATAGGTCATATGCTTCATTTGTGTATTGGACAGTTAAATCTACAGTTTGCTGAGGTAGATCACTGGCAGGGAAAACTCTAATAATTTCATCATCTAGAAATGGTGATAATACTTCTTGAACAGTTGTAGTGGTTGTATCTTGAACAGTTGTAGTGGTTGTATCTTGAACAGTTGTAGTGGTTGTATCTTGAACAGTTGTAGTTGTTGTATCAGGAACAGTTGTAGTTGTGTCTTGAACTGTAGTTGTGGTTGTGTCTTGAACTGTAGTTGTGGTTGTGTCTTCAGTGACACAAGCTGCAAAAAACAGGAGGGTAAAAATCAATACTTTTTTCATCATCAAATTATATAGATTATGTAATTAAAGATGACAACTCTCTTAGTATCCGAGATTACTAAGCTTAATTAAGAAAACACGAAAGGTAGAGTATAGAAATGAAGAAGCTTTTACTTCCTTTTGAAAATATAAAATGATTTATGCGAAATAAAAGTATTGTTTTATCTTTAAGTTTTATGATGCTCGTGAGTTTTTGTAGCTCTGCTGAAGTTACTGAGGAAACACCTACCAGTACGCTTACTGAGGAAACACCTACAACTATGCAAGACACAACGACTACAACTGTTCCAGAAGTATTGAATTCAGATTATGTAACAGTATATGATTCAGGAGCCTCCTTTGAAGAAGCATATTCATGGAAAAATACTTGGGTTCCGAGTGAAGTAGATGATAGTTGTATAGAAAGATCTATGTTAAATCAATCATCAGTTACACCTGGGGCTAAGAGAAACTTAGAAATAATATTTAACAAAGACTTTACTTCCATTAATGAAGAAGACATATTAAATCTAAAAATACTCAGTTTTTCGGAGTTTGACATTCCAAACTCACTGTCTTTCAAAAGTTCAACAATAAATGATATAGAGTCATATGAAGGTTTGGAGTACTTAACCTGTTTGCAGTATTTAGATCTAATTAATCAAGACTGGGGTAGAGACCTCAGGTTTTTATCAACTCTTACAAATCTGAGATACTTAGATTTAGTATTTAGTGATATGCCCAGAGTCGAAGTACTTTATACTCTTCAAAATTTAGATACACTGATTTTGCCTCAACGTTTTAGAGAAATTGAAAAGCTTGTAAATATTCCTAGCCTGAGAAGAGTAGCTGCAAATTACAGTCTCGGTTGCAAGGAAGAGGTATTTTCTAAAATGAAAAACCTAGAAGTTGTACTGCTAAATGGTTCAGACATCCAAAGTTACAATAATTTACATACTAGAGAAGATAGTTTTACTATCAACAAAAGTCCTTCTGGGGAATACTTAGAACTAATAGTTCCGGAAGGTCCAAATGCTTTTATGCCGGATTACGATGTTTTGAATCTTGCTGGAATTCACAGTAGAGAATATATGATGAACATCATGCAGAATATTTACAAGATTGTTGATGACCAGTACGAAGTTGTTATATTTGTTGGAAATCAACCGGAGTCATCAGTAGGCTATTCGGGACAGGCAGAATATATAAGTAATGATGAGCCTGGTCTTGGAACACCCATTTGGTCTGGTTCTTCTTGCTATGGCTCAACGTCAGAATTACGAGGACATATAAGTTTTCCATCTACATCAGCACTTTATAACGTATTTTCAGACGAATATGCTTCCTACGGATACGGTCCGCTACTTCATGAAGTTCTTCACTTATGGGGAGGAGCTGACATTATTCCTTACTTCCAAATTCAAGATGGACTTTATGGAAGCGGTCATTGGGGTTACTCAAGTGGAGGTGTATTAGGAGGGTTCAATCCTGATTCTCTCAACGAGATTGAAGACAATGTTTACCAAGTGGGTTTTTTTGGGACTGTCGGTAATGACCTAACTTGGAATATGGGAAATGCAGAAAAGTATATTATGGGGCTACTTCCACCTGAAAATTTTGAGAATATTATCTCTTTTGTTGATTTAGTAGAGGTTGATGATTTGTGCGAAAATTATATAGATAATTGGTACGACTATTTTTCAACATGTTTGAAACCTGGAAAAGAATTTACATATACCCTCAATGACATAACTGATATATATGGGGATGTAAATTATATTAACTCAAGAAATATTGATGCATTAGTAGTTTATGTTTCAGAGGAGAAAGTCACCGACACTGAATGGTTAACGTTAAATAAAAAACTAGCGTGGTATACAGAATCATCAAACATAGATGATGGATTTCAAAACATATATGAGGCATCGGATAAGTTGTTGAAACTTTCGTTTCCTAAGCCATAATTAGAAAACTAATCTAGCCCCTAAAAGAATTAGGGTTAACATGGGATTATGAAAAAATTAATTGTATTATTCTTTTTTTTAATATCTTGTACAGGTCAATCATTAGTTGAAGATTCAAACATAATACTTGAAATCGAACCAGATACTAATGAAGGTGAATCCAGTGAATCTCAAAACTATTCAAATGATAATGTTTTAGAGTATCCTGTTGATTTTGATATAGAGACATTATTTGAATGCTTAGGTGACAATGGGATAAATCCAATTCCTTCACCGGAATTTAACAACAATAATATATTAATCAAGTTTGATGATGGCTATTCACAAGATTTTATTGATAACTTTAAATCAACATCAAGAGAGTGTGAAGAAAAAATGAAAAACATGTCTACGGACAATGATTCAAATGAATATAACGAGGAAAGTAATTACGGAGTAGTTGAAACAAATACTGGATTGGAATGTAAAAAAGGCTTCTATTCGGACCTGCCTATGCCGAAAGACCAAGATACTGCATTTAATTACTACGAATACTATTGGCAAGGTAATGAAAAAATTTGCTATAACTTTTATCAAGACGAACTCATTGACGATGAGTGGGAAGAAACTGTAATTAATTTATTTGATTTTTTTATTGATGAATTAGGTATCTACGTACCTATAAATTTAACTTTGGTTGATCAAAATAAGGCTTCAGATGAAACATTAAGACAAATAAATCTTGATGATTGCTCTATATATGATTTTCTAAAGGAATCAGAAATAGAAGTCTGTGCTAATAATAGAGACCCTTGGGGAAATAGATTTGCAGCAGCTGGAGTTGACTGGAGAGGACAATCTAATGGTGGGAATGTTGCTTTGTTTGTCGATAATTGGGAGAATTTTGGAAGAGATACAGCAATTAAAATCTTTGCACATGAATTTTTTCATGTACATCAAAATGGATTAATTTATCTATTTGAAGATGAGAATTTATTTGGGATTCCTAAAGCGTGGTTAGATAACCCCGAAGGTACTATTTATAACGATGAACCTGATCAGGTATACCTTATGCCAACTTGGCTTGAAGAAGGCGGAGCAGAGTTTGCAGGACCCCTATTAGCTATGCAATATGATAACAACATAGACGCAAGAAAATTCTTTGAAGAAAGCTTAGACGAAGCAAGGAATGTAATATCAGTTGCCGCTAGTAATAACGATACTGTATCTTTGAAAGATTATGAATATCAAACAGGGCTCTATGAATCATATAACAATCCAAATAATGGTATACCTCGTGAATTTGCTTTTCAATATACTGGTGGTCAGTGGGCTCATTTATATTTGCTTTCCTTAGATAAAGATAATTACGAGAAGCTTATGTTTGGTTACTACAAAAACTGGGCAGAAAATGAAAGTAAAAACCCTGGAAATGGATGGGAAACAACTTTCGAAGAACTATTTGGTATGGATGTAGACAATTTCTATAGAGATTTTGATGCATTCATGTTAAAAAATAGAGAAGAGCAATTATTAATACTACCTACTAATGAAGAGTTACAGAACCTAGCTTTTTCTAAATAAATTATGCAACTTGAAGGAACAGATTTTCAAATAGCTGTGTGGAAAGAGCTTCTAAAAATTCCTGCTGGTTCAACAAAAACTTATAAAGAAATTGCAGTGGCAATTGGGAAACCAAAAAGCTCCAGAGCAGTTGCTAATGCTTGTGCACAAAATCCATATGCACCAGATGTTCCATGTCATAGAGTAGTTCGCTCTGATGGGTCTCTTGGGGGATACAGTGCTGAAGGAGGGATTGAGCGTAAACGCCAACTATTAGAAATGGAATCAATGTAAATCAAATTTGTAGATTTACTTTAAGACAGTATTTTATTTTTTAAATAGTTGATATACGATAATTGGAATAACAATTAGCATAATCTCCCAGGTGTCCCATATCAGCTCTAGTTCCTCAATAAAGTTCATTACCATTTTTTTAGTAATAATTTTTTTCCAAACAGTATCCACCAAAAAAATATCATCCAAAATATCGGGAAAACTATAGATTCCTGTATCTCGAAAAGACTTAATATTGTCTCAATACCTAAAAGGCATATGATGAAAAGTCCAATAACAGCCAAATACGTTAAATTTAGTGATTTTCTCATCACTTTTATAATAATGGAGTACTAAAGAGTTATCCCAAATTGTTTCTTAACACTAATACTTATTAAGTAAAAAGAGCTTGAACAAAGTATGAATCCAAAAGTTGGAGGCATAAGGTTCCATAAATTTGTACCACCAAGATAGCTTCCATAGGTAATTGCATCATAGATCATCATTCCCCAGTTTGGGGTCCAGCCCACTTGTCCAAAAAAGGATGCAAAACCATAAGCCACGATTCCACTTGTTGTAACTGAGAGCATAAGAGCCACAGAGTATGGAATTATTAAGGGGAGGATATGCTTTAATGCAATTTGAAGCTCACTTGCACCGATAACCCTTGATGCATTCAAAAACTCAGAGTTAATGAGTTCTTTTACTCTTGTACTAATCACTAAATAACATACACCAAGTCCTCCAAGTAATCCGTAGATGAAACCCACTACTTCTGGACTAAGTTTTTCTAAAAAATCACCCGTTCCGAGAATCAGCAACACAATGGGTGGTGAGATTAAGACTAATCCTGAAGAGAACTCTCTTAATAAAAGATCAAATCGCTTAAAGAGAAATGGAATGAAAGTTCCAACTATTAAGCTTGAAATTAAGCCGGTAATAAATGAGACAATAGAAAGTTTAATTAACGGTTCCGACCCTGCTAAAAACATACTCAGAACATCTCTTCCAAGAGGATCTGTTCCTAACAAATGGGAACCGGAGGGAGTAACTGGATGTGGGAATACTGATAAATCAAAGCCCACAATTGGATCGTAAACATTTACTGGCCATATAGTTTTCAATAACAATATATGCGCTACGGATCCGGTCATCAGTAATAGTAAAAAGAAATATCCTAGTTTTCCATGATATGTTTTGTAGGTGCTTCTAAGAATCAATTTAAACATTTTGAGTACCCCTCAATTGAGGATTAAAGATTACCTGTGAAAATGTAATAATAAGACGCAATGTAGCTGTAAGAATTGCCAAGAGGAACAAAATAGCCATAGCCGCATTTGAGTCCTGGCTCATAATAGCCCTATAAAGCATTGAGCCCATGCCACCCCAGCCAGTAGTAGATTCAACAATCACTAAAGAGGCCACAGTGTAAGGGAGGTTAATCGCAATTCTTGTTGCAAAAGGAAAAAATGAATTTCTTATAATGTGATCTTTAAATATTTTCTGGTTTGAATAACCTATCGCCGCGGCAGTCATGATGTGATCTTCTTTAGAGATGTTTTGCACAATAATGTTATTAAATAATATGAACTCCCCAATAAGCAAAATAGTAAGTATTCCAATGGTTATAAATGCATTTTTTGAGTAGTAGAGCATAGTTACTATTTCTTTGGTTTCAAAGAAGAGTAAAACAAGCAGGAGTAATCCAGTTGCAAGAAGAATTTTCTGTTTTGGAATTGTGATCATTGTAATTATTTCAAAAAAACTAACAATGATGAATGAACAAGCAATCGCAAAAATGAGATATCCTAAACCTAGCTTTATTTCACTGAAAAGAAGGATTTCACTAGACGTGCCTGTAATTTCAAACTTTTCAAATAAACTTCTAAAAATATTTTCAAGTCGCTCACTAATTAAGAAATATATGATTGGAGGAAACAGGCTGATTAAAAGTATGCCAAAAACATCACTGAATATTTTCTCTTTACCCAAGCGCTTAACTTTTGTTTTTAATGCAGGAATCCTTGAGAGGTAAATAGAGATGATAAAAGATGGTAGAAGTATATGTAGTGTTGGTAAAACAGTATCAAGGACAGTCTTACTGGAGCGTTGTCTAAACCCACCTGGAGTAATTTCACCGCTAAAAACACTTTGTATCCATCGATAATATTGTTGTATTAAGGGATCACTTGCCCCTAAAGTTTCTCTCAACGCATCTAACTCTTCTTGTGACATCATTAAACGAAGTGGGGTTAAGAAATCACCTGGTATCAATATGTTTATTCCGTAGAACATAATGAGTAGAAAAATAAATATTGAGACTATAGAGGTAAGTAAATTACGAAGAAAAAATTTCAACACTTAAATAGTTTACTTCAAAAGTATATTTCACGACTCAACTCTAAGCTTTTCATCCGAAGTATCATAGTTAAATATGTACTTTTTTGAAATAGTAATCATTTTTCTCTCAGTTATATGCTTATTTTTAACCCGTTTTTCCGTAACAACTCAAAGAGTATTATTAAGTACCTTTTTAATAACAATTATTAGTCAACTTATTTTTGTTGGCTTGAGGTGGCAGTATTACCTAATTTATCTGTTCTTTATTTTAAAGTCAATATCTGCTTTGTTTGACTTTAAAAGCAGTAAAAAATTTCTAAGAGTAATTATTTCAATAAAAAGTTTTACACTAGTTCTGGTTTCCGCTGGGTTGTTATATATTTTTCCTGTACCAAGTTTCTCTGCAGGTGAGGATACTCAATATGCAGTTGGTTACGCAGAAGATCATCTTGTCTTTGAACAAAGGAAAAATCCTACTGCGTTCATTGAGTTAAGCAATCTTCAAGAAAATACATCTAGAGAGTTATTAGTCGATATTTACTACCCAAGCTTGGAAACTGCTTCATTTAATCAAATTGTTAAATCTAATGAAGGCAACTGGGGAGAGTACATTGTTAATTATTTAAATAGAACCTGGGAGTTAAGCTTGCCAAAGTTCATTCTAAGTCATTTAAAACTTTCAAGTTTCGAGGTAGAAACTGGACTTAGACCAGTAGAGGACAGCAAGTTTCCCATAGTAATCTACTCTCACGGTTGGGCTGGGGAAAAAATATTTGCTTCTGATCAGTTGATACATCTTGCAGCAAAAGGATATGTCGTTATTTCAGTTGATCATACTGGACTTGCGATGTTTACTGACTTACCTTCTGGCATAATCTTGAACACTGGTTCAACCGAAAACTCAACAAGCATTACTAGTGTCATGACCGAAATGGCATTAGATATCGAAGAGACCATTTCATATTATGAAAGTTTTTCTTCAGATTCAGATATTGCCACTATTGTAAAGAACTCTGCAGATTTCACAGACGTATCAATTATCGGTCACTCCACTGGTGGTGGAGCAGCAGTTTTGTATTGTGAGCTAAATACTTGTAGGACCTCCGTACTTCAAGATCCATTTCTTACACCCTTTATTTATGATGCTCGGGAGATAAATTTACGAAATAAAACAGCTGTCATTTACAGCGAAGACTGGTACAACGGTTATCTCGATAGCGAAGAGTTAACTGAGATAGAGGTCTTTAATACAGTTTTAAAAATTAAAGATGTTGAAATTGACGGATATTACATGAAGGATGCGAGACATTATGATTTTGTCGCTTTTGGTTCTATAAGTCCACTTGCAAAATACAGCTTTCTAAAGGGTTCTATTGAGTATGCAGATTCTTTAAGCGTAAATAATTATTTTAATAGCATAGTTATTGGGGGCGGCATTCCAGATGAAAGTTATTCAGAATATTTAGTTTCTATTAAAAAATAATTACTCAAAGTGATAAAGATACTAAACCAAAAAATAATGGTATTAAGAGTAAAAAACCAAGCAGTATAATTCTTTTTGCATTCATAGAAAAAGTGTATCATTGAATTTATGAATGATAAAAAATTCTTCATAATATCTGTAGCATTTCTTGTCACAATAGTTATCACAGCATTAACAGATTTTGACTATGTTTCCATGGGTCTTTCCTTCATAGCCATGGCTTTTTGCTACTGGTATATGAGAACAAGATCTCCACAGTCATAAAGTGAGATATTACCAACCATTATTACAATACTTTATTTGCTTACTCATCCTGATTACTTATACATCATTTGTGGAGATTGCACTTATTAACCTTCTAGTTCAAGCAATTTTATTCACAATCGTTGTATGCATTCCGATCTACAAAACAGGACGAATGAGTTATGTAGATATTGCTTGGCCATGGGGATTAGTTCTTTTAGGAATAATTAGTTTTATTTTTAGTGATGGTTACTGGGTTAGATCGTTACTAGTTAGCGGAATGGTAATTCTTGTTGGCCTCAGAATGGGATTGGGTGCAGTCAAAATGTGGAGATCAGGATATTTAGAAAAAGAATTATCACGTTATGAATATCAACATATTCGTTGGAAAAAGAAAGACAAAGATAACACACAGCTTGCCCTTCAGGTAGATGCGATTTCTCAGGGTCTAGCTAATGCATCTTTTCTAGCATTGCCTATTTTTATCACCGCGACAAATACACAACAGTCATTTGGCCCAGTAGAAATACTAGGTATCTGCATTTGGGGAGTTGCTTTACTTATGGAGTCAATAGCTGACTTTCAGAAACTAGCTTTTCTCAAAAGAATGAAAAAAGAAGAGAAGCGTAATCAAGTCTGTAATGTTGGCTTATGGAAATATTCAAGACATCCAAATTATTTTGCTGAATGGATGGTATGGAATGGCCTTGTCATTATGGCTCTTCCATCATGGCTTGCACTAAAAGATATACAATCAGAAATTTTTAATGATCAAGTCGATCAGATTCTTTGGTTACTGTTAGGAGCAGGTCTAATCTATGTCTCAAGAATGATGTATCTTACTCTCGTCTATGCAACTGGGGCTATTCCTGCAGAACATTATTCTGCCCAGAAAAGACCTGGGTATAAAGACTATCAAAAAACAACGAATAGATTTTTCCCAGGACCTCCTAAGTAAAAAAAAGAGTTGGTGTAGATACTACATGGGTATGCACAGGGTAAGCAGTACCTACATTTAACCAACATCTTTTGTGACTGGTGAGCATTGAAAGTACTAAATAAATTTATGTTCATCCAACGCTCTAAGTTAAGTATTGCATCGACCTAAGACAGAAATTTTTAATGGAAAGCAGATTTTAAAGTAACTCTACCGCCTGCTTAATAACCTCTATTGTTTCATTACGCTGATCTTCTTCTAGTGACAATAACTGCAGATAAACAGCCTCAATTCCAACTTCCTGCCACATAGATAAAGTTGCGGCTACTTCATCAGGGGTACCGTAGAGATAGTTTTCCTCTTTCCATGTAGTAGCTATCTCTTCTTCAGTTTGTGCCAGGGCTTTAGCCGCAGCAGTTACTGATTCCCCAACACGTTCTTTTGTTAGACCTACGACTGGAGGACAGGCTGTAGTAATTTCTAATGTAGAGACATCTCTACCATTTTCAGCTGCAACTTCTTTAAACAAAGAGATGCTATTAACTAATGTCTCTTTAGGTCCAGCGTATATATTGAACTCTTCCGAATACTTTCCAGCAAGGGTAGGGGTTTTCAGTTTTCCTCCACCACCAATAATGATAGGTATGTCTTGTAGGGTTGCTGGCTCAACAGGAAACTGTTCAAGCTGATAGTACTCACCCTGAAATCCTTTTTCATTTCCAGAAAGAGCTTCTCTGATATAAATGAGTGACTCTTCAAGCATTTCAAATCGAGTTTTCAAATCTGGGAATGGTATGCCGTAGAGATCATGTTCAATTTCTAGCCACCCTGTGCCAACACCTAATCGAAATCTACCTTTTGCCATGTCATTTATCGTTGAGGCCATTTTGACAAGTACGCTTGGGTGTCTGAAAGTTATCGGTGATACAAGTATGGAGTACACCATTTTCTCCGTATCTCTTACTAAACCAGCACTTGCAGTTAGTAAATCTAGAGCTGGAGTCCCATCATTTTTATCATGTCGTTGTTTCCCAACTATATAGTGATCAGGAAGACCGATTCTTTCGATATCATTTAATTCTGACCATTTAGAAAGTGAAAGGAGGGTCTCATAACTTCCTCGTGCCTGTAGGAATAATTTCATACTTTTAGACTAGCTGTTATGTACCAAAAATGAGGAACATCAAACCAACACCACTTGCTAGTACAACCATAATCATCAAAGCATTTTTATATGTTTTAGAGTTTTTCCAGTCAATGTTTAAAACATTTAGAGCAATGGATAAAAATAAGGCTAGATAAATGACTACTTCTGAGACTTCCATATGGCTAGTTTAGTCTGAAAATTTTCTCAATTAAATCATAAGCTTTGTCTTCAACAGTCTCTAGTTTGGTCAATAAGTCAGAGTTAACTTTCCCTTCTTCTTTCCAGACTGGAACCATAGCATTCCAAATACCTTCACCTTTTAATCGTGAGTAGAGAGATGCGCCAATATGGGTAATAATAACTAAATAACTTAGTGATGCTGAAAATTCATGTAGCCCTATGGCTATCCCCATTCCCCTCATGTCAAAAGAAATGAGTGCCGCAATTACTAGACCCGTAGTTGGTAACATTATCAAACTAAAATAAACGAGTTGGTGTACAGTTTTTGCAATAAACAAATGTCCTTTTCTCATCTCTTCATGTGCACCAAGAAGGGTTGGAGTTCCTCGCATATAAAAGTATCGAATTAAAACAATCACTAAGAATGCAATAGCGAATACAATTTCAAAATTTAGAAGAGAGGTGTCTTCTAAATCCTCTAGATTATCAACTTGTTTAAATATGCCATAAGCGTAAAGCACTGTAAATGTCCAGTGAGTAAATTTTGAGATAGTTGTATGAGTATTCACAGAATATAATTTAGCAAATCTATAAACAAATGAATAGATTGAAAAAATATAAATGTAGTATTGATAAATCATGTTTGATATTGAATTAAATATAAAAACAATTCCGCAGGTAGTTGAGTTGTCCAAAGAAGATTTACTTAATGTAGTTGATGGTTGGTCTATTTCAAAATTAGAAGGTATGTGGAAGGGTATTTCAGAGGATTCTGTTGAACTTCAAATAGTCTGCAATGTCGATAAATCAAAAGAAATTGTAAATATAATTTTATCTAAAGCAAAAGAACTTAACCAAGATTCCATCATGGTAGGTAATACATTTATATCTTGTAAATAAATAAGACAATTGATCCAAAGAGATACCTTTTATTTATATCGCTCATAACATTCAATATAAACTTTTGGTGTAATTGTTTTTACAACTTTAGATACAGTCTTTTCAGGAAATAACTCTACTTTTTTAAAACGTAAACACGACTTACCCATATCTAATTTTCCTACTTCATCTATTACATCTTTAGAAAAGGACTCATACAACTCTTTGTCACAATAAACACCATGTAAATAGAGTGCAAAATGATGCTTCTGTGCTGCTAAAGACATCACACTTAAAGGTTTCTTGTTGTATGTTTTTGGATAGGTTGAAAGAGGTATTTCATAATTAATCATTCCCCAGTCCATCGTTTCTTTTATTCCCTTCGGTAGATTCTCAAGAATTAATTTTCTAACATATTTAATCACTTTGGCTTTTTCACTTTCGAGTTCATTAATATATTGCTGAACTGTTGTCGCTGAAGAGCTAACCAATTTTTTTAACCAAACTAATAAAACCTAAAACAGAACTTGAAATGAAAGTTAATAGAAAGAAATAATTTACAAAAATGTTGGAGTCTTCAAATACATACATCAACGGATAAGAGATGTATGCAGATGCAAAATATAGAAGGGTTTTATTTATTTGCAATTTTTAATAAATGAGGACTCTGTCTGCTTCAAAAGTCAACTCAACTAACTTATTAGGAGTTGCAGGCGTAAAGCCAAGCTCTTCTAATTGTTCTTTTGTAATACCACGAGCGGCAGCTGATTTTCCAGATGCATATAAATGTGCACCCTTTTCCTTTAGTACTACAAGATGATCTTCAAGAGTTCCTAATCCAACTCCCTGCATTTCTTGAGTGGTTATTTCATGGAGACTTGTTACTCCATCTCCTGCACAGAAAATAGTGACTTCATTACCATCTTCAATAGCAGATTTTGCGACTAAAAATCCTAAGACTGCACGACTTGGATTTTCAACTCCTGTAATTATGTGTACTAACAATTTATTCATACCTCAATATTAAAACTAAAGACTCGATAATATCTATTAGTTATGAATTTTCTATCCATGATTAAAAATAAACTTGGTGCACTGTCTATCTCATTAGGAATCTTTGCAGTTGTCACCACTATTAACTCCCAAACAATTCAACTTACACTTTGGGATAGAGATTTCGAAAAACCAATTGCTATCTTGCAATGGGTGAATCTCTCCTATTTATTAATGGCTGCTGTCTCAACTCTTTTAATTGGTAGATTTGCTGATTTAATTGGAAGAAAAAGAATGTTTATCTATGGTCTTTTAATCTACGGACTTTCAACATCTCTTCTTGTTGCTGTAAATTCTTTTGAACTTTTACTTGTTGCTAGGGGGCTCCAAGCATTAGGGGCACAATGTGTCATGGGTCTAAGTGTTGGTCTAATGACAACTATGTTTGGTGATGAGAATAGAGGATCTGCAGTTGGGTTAATTGCCTCAATTGGTTCTGTCTCTGTACTGTTTATTCCATTAACTATTGGCTACTTAGCTGAATACAACAACTGGAGGCTGTTTTTTATCTTACCGGTAGCATTGTCTTTTATTAGTGCATATATTTTGCTTCGAGTAAATCTTGGCACAGAGACTGTAACAATTGATAAAGTAGATGTTAAGTCTTTAGTGTTTATTACATTAATACTCTCTAGTTTCTCATCAGCACTTACATTTTTTAGAGTTGAAAATATTACAAATACTATTAGCTTTCTACTTCTCTTCTTATGTCCTTATTTCATTTGGTTGTTCTATAAAAGACAGAAATCTGTTGCTAACCCTATCTTTCCACGAGGAGTGTTTGCAGATAAACGATTTCAAATTTCTCTTTTCACAATTGTTATCTACTTCATCTCTATTGGTGGATGGTCAATTCTCTCCCCATATTTTTTCACACAGGGTTTAGGTTTAAACTCTTTTGAGTATGGACTCATTGGAACAGGGTTTGGTTTAATTCTTGTACCAATGGCGATTGTTGCTGGAAGAATTTATGACAAAAAAGGACTGAGAACTTCTCTTTATATTGGAGCTTATGGAAATATTATTGCTGGGATAATCTGGTTAACAACTCCTTACTTTCTTAATATTCCTTATATCCTGCTTAATGGAATTTTTGGTATTGCCCCAGTTGTATCTTCTGTTGCAACCGATGCTGAGATAATGTCTAAGTTCAATCTAGAGAACAGAGGGACGGGTTCATCCATGATTGAAACCCTTCATGTAATATTTGCTTTTGCTGGAACAGTTCTCTACTCAACAATATATGATTTTTCATTAGAGATATTTGTTGGAGGCGAAGCAACATATAGTACAGAAATGTTCTGCTTTATTACAGGTATTCTTGCAATAATTAATTGGGGTATCCTTGCTATTCTTGTGAAAAAAAATGAGTCGCAACTTCAATAAAAAGGTAGTCAACTCGTTCCCAGTTAATATTTAAATCGATATTTTTCACTCTTATTGAAATTTTAGCTTTCCTCGTCCTCTTCTTTTTCCTCTAAGTGAGAGTAAATATCTTTTCCTGAACCTGATGCTAAGACCTTACCGAAGAAACGTACTGCTATATAGGCAAAACCTGTAGCCAGAATCACCTGACCTGGCCTGTAGTCAGGAGCTAATATTGGCCATCCAAGAGTTGCAATAACCAGAAGTCCTATCCAGGCTTTTGACTTATATTTCATTAATTAGATTTTAACTGACTTTGTGCCTGTTTAATGATTAATCCTGATGGATAATATTTCCATTTACAAGAATCTTAAATTTAAGTTTAAAAAAGAATGATACATATACTTCAATAGATTTAATGTCTTCAGAGACATCATATTTCGAAAGTAATACCTTTTTCCCGGTAGCAATTTTATCCTTATTTTGATCTAAGTGTTCACCATCTAGATACAGGTCAGCAGCACCTTGGAGTTTCCAATTCCACCAATTGGATACTTTGATTTCTCTTCCATTAAAATCAACTGTGCGTTCTTCTAAATTCGGTGTTGCTGTTTTCATTAGATTTAATATTATCACAAACTCAAGTAACCTCTAAAAATATGGTGGTAAACAAGATTTGAACTTGTGACACCTACCTTGTCGAGGTAGTTGCCTAGAAATATCTAATAATTAATAGTTAGTTAGATCAGAATAAGAAAATTAATATCTGCCTAAGAATTATTACCCCAACAATAAACCTTAAGTAATACTGGGTTTGTTTACTTGGTGGTTTAAAGAACATAATCAAAGTATAGATATGAAATACCCTGTTAAACTTCAAGCGTCAAAGTTTCTATATAGGTTTAGGTAAACCTCACTAGTGCTTTGTCACGAAAAGGGAATCTCGCCGGTTCCCTTTTCTACATTTATGTCACACCCTCTTTACATAATGTTGGTATGGGAGCATTACCTTATGATGACAAGCACGAGAATGAAAAAGTATTAGTTGATTGTGATGTCTGCTCTAAGAGATTCCTGTTGTATCAAGATAGAGTACCGACCTGCACTAATTGTTTAACTGATAAGACCATTAAAAAGAATAGGAACAGGCAAGGTACACCTATAGCTTTTCTATTTACTGAAGATTAAACAACTTAAAATAGCGAGAGCAGTAATACAAAAGGTATTGATATCAATGCAAAAGAAATATAAATAAGAAAGCAAATTATTAGAACCATAACTGCACCAATGAGAATCTTATCTATATTCATAAAGGGATATTTTAGGTCTAATCTCTTTTTTTCAGTAATTTACAATATAGATTTACTGACAAGACAGTTAGAAAGAATAGAAGTAAACAAGGTACACCAATAGCATTCTTATTTTTAGATTAATAATTAGTTTTGAAAAGTTATGGAACAGGGTATTTCGTCACCAAAAGGAAATTCTGAATCTGAAACAGTGAGATAAACCACATAGGTATTCGTGTCACCATCTCCCTCCTCGAATTCATTAATAATGGTAACGGTCATTGGTCTACTTGTATTAGCTAAGGGATAAGGAAAAGCTTCTGGCAAAGTTTCTTTTTCATAGAACACTCGACTTAGGTAATCCCCATTTTTCCAGATAGACATTCTAAAATAATCTATGTCGTAACTTCCAGCAAACATTTCCCAGGAAACCTCAAACTCCTGCATTGAGACTACTTCTTCTGGACAATTGTATATAGATATTGTGGGAGCTACAGCATACGTAGCTGAATCAGGAATATTTAGCGTAGTTGTAGTTGTAGTTGTAGTTGTTGTTTCTTGAAGTATTGTAGTTGTAGAAACTCCTGAGAATTCAACAGTTGAGGGGGTCACCTCAAGAGGTTCTTCGGAAGCTACATCCTGAGAACAAGCTCCAAGAAATAAACATAAAATTAGTATTTTCTTCACAGTTTAAACTCTAACAAAAAAACTAAAATTTTAATCATTGTTCATTAAATCCGAAAGTTTCACCTTCTAAATAAAAAGGATTTATGAGCACCTTAATATATTTTCTGACGTAATTTCCTTCTGCATCTTTTCTAGTAAAATCAAAGACCATTGCAGAGAATAAAACAACACTGAAGGTAGATATATTCAGATCTGACAAATAATTAATGTTAAGAATTAAATACCCTGCTGGAATAAAAATAGAGGCACCGAGTGCTATTAAGCTTAACTGATTGCTAATAAGTAGTCTTGTAGATATAAACGTACATAGCGCAAAAAAAGTGTGGAGACCAAAAAAGGTAACAACAAAGCCTATGAACTTAAAATCATTTAATGAATCTTGCGGTGCTATAAATGGTATAAAAAGAGAAAAGATTAACTGATAGCAAAACAAAAAAGACGTACTAAAGATAAGAGATTTTAGTACTTTAGCTTCAATGCTTTTCATTAACAATCATTCTTAAATTCATCAATTAATTCCTGGATATGTTCATGACATTCGCTACAAAGATCGACTCCTTGTTCACTTGTAAAAAAAGGTTTTTCACACATTCCACAAACTAAGTTAAACGTCTCAGCAATCTCTTTTCCGAAAGAAAGAAGATGCAAATTGCGAATAAAACTATTTTCCTCATCTTCATTATTAAATGCTCTCACTTACTTTTTTCCTATTTGCATGTCAATAAGATAATCATATGCTCCAGGCTTTTGATAACAGGCTTCTTCAATATTCTCTTCAAAGTAAGTTACGCGTTCTTCAGAATGACCTAATTGATTA
>UPTG01001568.1_pt1 | contig 16733 bp, 14 predicted proteins | sample 2160121 | NCBI WGS metagenome assembly UPTG01 (sample SAMN06266255, study PRJEB28933) | marine metagenome | isolation source: Columbia River Estuary | place: USA:Columbia River Estuary, USA | collected 2014-07-27
TGGTGCGACCACGATGCCTGCGAGGTTTCCCCCGGTATTCATCACGCCACACGCCGGCGCAGTGTAAGGTCCGGCGATATACGTCTGCGCCGACCAATACGACCCCTCTGCAAATTGTGTGCTGGCAAAACAGAGCGATAGCAGTAAGACGGCCGTATAGGGGGAGGTGGCATAGAGACCAACATAGAGAAAGATGCCCGCACCCAACAGACCGATTATCGCGGGGATACGACACCCCAGACGAGGCCCCAAGCGTGCACAAAGGGCATCGCAGGTGTAACCACCCAGCGATGCCATGACAGCGCCTGAGAGCCAAGGCAAAGAGGCTAGAAAGCCTGTTTCGAGAATGCTGAACCCGAGCTCGGTCACAAGGTAGTGAAAAAACCACGTGAAGAATAAATAAAAGATGTAGTTTTCAGCGAAGTAGGCACAGGTGAGCAGCACCGTATCGCGATTTTTAATGAGTTGCTTCCAAGCACCAAAACCAACGTCTTGTGTCAGCTGTTGTCGACTTTTTTGTATGTGGGCGAGCTCAGCTGCCGTCATAGAGGGATGGTCAGCGGGTTCGTCAGTGGCGTACCACCACCACAGCATAAACAGCACGAGCCCGAGAGGGATAAACAGGTAAAAAGAGACGCGCCATCCCCAATAGACCATCACCACCGCCACGAGGGGTTGCGCAACGGCAGCGCCCAATGTCAGACCGGTGCTGCTCACCGCATTGGGCAGCGCCCAGTGACCCACCGGAAACCAGCGTTCTACGACGGCAGCTTGGATGGGATATATCGGTGCATGAGCCACCCCCACTAAAAATCGTACGATCAATAACGAGGCAATGATGCCGCTGCCGGTTGTAAAGATATGACCAGGAAGCCAACCCGTTAGTGCTGTTGTTATGACCCAAACGAGCCCGATACTGGTGAGGGCAAGTCTTGGCCCAAGGCGTTTGCCTAGTATGCCGCCAGGCAGCTGGCACAGGGCATAGCACCAAATGAAGGCGGCGTAGATCCACCCCATTTCAATTTCACTGATGCCGAGTTCCGGCATCATGAATTCGCCCGCGACGTGAATGTTTTGTCGCATTAAATAAGAGAGAAAGCTGAGCAAAAATAGGATGCTAAATAGCCGCCAACGAGTGGGGATAACAAGTGTGCTCACAATGGAAAGGCCTTAATGAGTAATGACGGTTTGAGTCGTTTGTGACGTGGTGTCGAGGTCACTCTCCCAGCTCACTTAATTTGCGGCTGACGTAGTCTCGGATGTCTAAGCTTTCGTCTTCCATCGGCCCGTAATATCCGTGTTGAAAGACTTTGTTCTGCATGCCGCGTTGTACGCTCTCGCAAATAGCCCAGTCTTGCTGATTCACCTTGTCCCAAAACTGAACCGCATCGCTGCTGTCAAAATATGGTTTAGAACATTCGTCGGGATGAAACAGAAACTCACAATGAATGAGGGTGCGAGAGGCGCTTTGCGGCCATAGCGTGAAGGCCGCAACGTGGTCCATTGAGAGGCTCAGCATCAGATTGGGATAAAACAGCTCTCCCTTATGGTGTGTCTTTTCACCCTCATTGAGGCCCGGAAAAGGAGATCGCGTTGTGTTGCCTGAGACGGTAAACGTATTGGCGCCATCGCGATGTGGGACGCCGTTATCCCAGTTGAGCTCACTGCCACCGCCTTGCTTGAAGGCGGGAACGAGTTCACAGAGTTCGGGATGTACCGGGCCGCAGTGGTAGCACTCGTTATAGTTTTCCAAGATGACTTTCCAATTGGCGGCAACGTCGTAGGTGATCGCATCGCCCACTGTCAGGTCACTGAGAGGGTATCGTGACAAGCGTTCTACGCCCTGTCCCAACGCAGGTATAAGCGGTGTAGCAGTAGCATCGCCTAGATGGGCAAAAAGAAAGCCGCCCCATTCAGCGAGTGGAAGGGAGTGTAAGGTGACGCCGGTGGTGTCCACATTTAGGTGGGGCGTTCCCCGCAAACGGCCATCGAGATGATAGCTCCAAGCATGATAAGGACACACAATACTCCGGTTGAATCGCCCTGTGATGGGACCGGGTTGGGTGAGGGGTACTAATTCGGTGCCGCGGTGTCGACAGACGTTATAAAAAGCCGATAAATCGCTTTCTTCACTGCGCACGACGACAATTGATTGATTGTGTAAGCGCAGGGCGAGGTAGTCACCGGGCTGAGGTAACGCGCTCGCGCGTCCAACGCAAACCCAGCTTTGCTCAAAGATGGCGCGCCACTCCTTTTGAAAAGAGGCGTCATCCAAGTAGCTGTCGCGTGGCAACGTTTTTTCAAGCGAGTCGAGCATCCTACCTCTGTGTTTTTTCGTCGGTGGGGTCAGCGCGGAAATACGATTTGCGGCGTGGCTGGCACGATCGGTTCATCGCGAAGGTAGCCTGTCTCGTCATGAACCAGACCGCGGGCAAAGGTGTGGCCACTATGAACAGCGTGTACGATCGCGCCAGGTGCTTGAGCGTCGCCCACTAAGCTCACAGACCCTGCAGCCCCACTGGCTTCGATGCTCGTGACTACGGGATCAAAGAGCGCGTCGTTAGGCTCACGATGACCCACGATCACGACGCCATCTACCGCCAATTCGAGAGCCGTTTGATTGAATAGGTTGGCCACGGTGGCTTGTGTTCCCTCAAAGCTGATCAGATTGGTCGTGGTATGAATGGCCACTCCCGCTCTGGCTAATGCTTGGTAGACGAAAGGCAGTTCATTGGTCATGAATGTCCACGCCGACGCATGACCCGCGGGAGTTGCATACGTGACCTGCTTCCCGCTGTTAGCAAGATGCTCAGCGATCACGCCACCTAAGTAGTAGTGGTCAAAATCGAACACCAGCAAGCGATCGCCCGTCACCTTGCCAGCAAACACCTCATCGGGTGTGAACACCTGCGGCTTGTTTAGGGGTGTAATCGGTATCTCCAACGCGGAGTAGAGATGACGGGTCCAGTGTGCTCCGGTGGCTAAGGCGATATGGTCGGCACCGAAGCTCTGAATGGCGTCACAGTCGAGGTCGCTATTCGTGAACATCGAGACATTGCCCATCTGAGATAACGCCCAGACGCGATAGTCCCGTACGCGCCGCCACGACGCCATGCCCGGTAGCTGGCTTTCTTTGAGCACGCGACCACCCCAATCGTCATCGCGCTCGGCGATGGTCACGTCAAATCCCTGCCGCGCCGCAACCAAGGCAGCCTCAAGCCCGCTGGGACCGCCGCCAACGACCAGCACGCTGCTGGGCTTAGCGGTTTTGGTAAATCGCTCTGGGTGCCATCCACGGCGCCATTCCTCGCCGGCAGTCGCATTTTGCGTGCAGCGCACCGGTACGCCGTCGTGCCAGCTGGCAATGCAAATGTTGCAGCCGATGCACTCTCGAATATCGTCACTGCGGCCTTCTCTAATTTTGGTCGGTAAAAAAGGGTCGGCAATGCCAGCGCGCGCGCCGCCGATGAAATCCAGTACGCCGCGGCGGATCTGTGAAACCATCGTATCGGGGGAGGTAAAGCGCCCCACGCCCACGACAGGGCGATCAGTCACGGTTTTAACAAAATCGATGATCGGCTCGTGAGCGCCTTCGGGACGAAATCGTGAGGCGCCGCAGTCGTGGGGGCTTGAATCCATTTTGACGTCCCATAAGTCGGGCACATCGGACAACAGCGAGACCACGCCATGCGCCTCGCTTTCATAGTGCTCAGCAGGTTTGGCGCGCAGTTCTTCCAGGCTGATTCTCAGGGCGACGGCGGCGCGACTGCCTGCTTCATCACGCGTGACCTCTAACATCTCACGCACAAAGCGGACGCGGTTTTCGAGTGGGCCACCATAGCCATCATCACGAAAGTTGTACTCCGGCAGCAAGAACTCATAACCGAGGTACCCCATACCCGCATAGACATACAAAATATCAAAGCCCGCGTCTAATGCGCGTCGCGTGGCAAGCCTTTGCCAGTGAAGCACGTCATCAATGTCGGCGGCTGTCATCTTCTTAGGGCGCAACTGACCCATAAAGCCAATGTGTGTCGCCGCCCACGGAATCCCGGAAGGCGAGAGTGGGGGCAGTCGAGAAGTGCGATTCATTACCACGGCGCCGCCATGCCAGAGTTCGACGGCAGCCAAGCTACCATGCCGATGAATCGCCTCGGTAGAGAGCGCATGAGAGGCAATATCGGCGTCGCTCCAGAGTTTGGCAAAAGGGAGTGGAGAGTCATCGGAGCTGGGGTGGATCGATACGGCCCCGGTGCTCACCACGCCCCAGCCACCCTCGGCCTTGGTCTCGCGAAAAGCTGCTCGCACACGCGGATTGGCCTCGGTCATACCGCTGGCGTGGGGCACTTGATAAAAGCGATTCGGCGCCGTCACCGGGCCAATTTGTATCGGTTCAAACAAGACCTGATGACTGGGGTGGCAAGCACTCAGATCGTGATGCTGATCAAGCGTGCTGGCGATGGCTGATGTTTTCATATCAAACGCCTTTATCGAGCAGAGGATGAGATGACGGATCCCATCAAGGTAAGGGCAATTGCCGCGAGTGCACAACAACCGCCATACATCCAGAATACGCCATCATAGCTGCCCGTCGTATCACTAATGTAACCCGCGAGGGGGGCGCTGGTGGCCGTGATGGGAATGTGGAGTGGATTCATTACCCCGAGCGCGCGGCCTACGCTCCCTGCACCGAAGGTCCGGGCGGGCATGCTGGTCCATAGCGGCACCACACCCCCGTAACCAATGCCGAGGACAACAGCACCAGCAAGGAGGCCTGGGTAGCTGTGCCATAAAAATAAAATGAGCAAACCGCTACTGAGAAAAGCGCAGATCAGATAACCACAATACTGAATACCCAATCGATCCATTAAATAACCAGCAATGGCTTTTCCGCAAAAGGAGCAGGCGGCAATTATCGTGTAGAGCAGCGCAGTTGCCTGGCCAGTGACGCCCAGATCTTTGGCGTGCAGACTTAAATTCGCCAGCATACCGAGTGTGACCGCAAGCAATGACCCTGAGGCGATCATTTGAAGCCAAAATAGCCGGCTCTTCAGCAGATCTGGGATTTGCCATTGTCTCGCTTCTGCGTTCGATGCTGCTTCTGACATGGCGCTAGCATTGGGCTCACCCGAGAGGCCAAGATCATGAGGGTGGTTGCGCAGTAAAAAGTAGAAGACAGGGATGAAGGCAAAGCAGAGACAGCCTGCCACGATCAGCGCAGTGCGCCAGTCCCATTCGAGAAACATCCAGGTCATCAGTGGCGGCATGAGAAAGCCACCGATGGAGCTGCCGGTCGCGGCAAGCCCTAGCGCTAACCCGCGCCGACGGATGAACCAGCGACTGATCAATGCTGCGCCGGGAATCGCGCCAATCAAGAGCACTCCTAAAGGAATCAGACTCGCCCAGACTGCCCAAACGTGGAGCAGGGTCCCTGCTTGGCTAAGGACGATGAGGCCAAGGCCCATTGCGGTCAGTCCGATCATCATCAGGTGTCGGACCGACCAGCGATCGATCAGAATGCCGGCGATGGGGGACAGTAAATTAGTAGACACTGTCAGGCAGGTTTCGATCAGGTTGATCTGCGCACGGGGCGCGCCAAAAACATCTTCAAAGGTAGCGGTGTAGAGCCCCATACTCCAAAAAATAAAACCGCCTTGTAACATCTGCCCCGAACCAGCCGCTAAGACAACCCACCAACCAGGGTAAATAACCGGATCGGCCCGAGTTGGCGTCGTGTTGCCCCTATTTTGCGGAGTCTGACGGGTCATGGTGGCTGAGGCCCTTGGGTAGCGGGATCTCGCACCACCATAGGCGCTTTGTGGCACCATGGTAAAGCGTTTCAGATAAAGATGAGGTCAGCCATGCGTCCGCATAAAACAATCCGAGGGCACATCCACTACACCAGTCGAAAACCAGGGCGCGAGGGAGTGGAAAGGGGGAGAGAACATTTTGCCATTACGGTGCATGCTGATGGTCGGCGGACATTGCGTGCCCACTGCGAAATCGATGACGAGCCGAATGTGCTGCGGGACGTGACCCTCACTAAAAATGCAAGTTGGGATACAACCGATGCGTTCGTGAGGCTGTCAGTCGGCGATGTTGAGTCCGGGAGCAGCTGGTTCTGGTTCGGCGATCATGGTGCTGATTGCGAGGGCTGGACGGCTGCGCGAGGTCGATTCTCTGAGCACGAAGCTTACGATCAACGCCCGCTCATATTTGGCACGCACCCCATCCAAGGTGATGCGTGGCATCTTGCGGTAATAGATCGTCTTCAAGCGTCACCGATACAGTTATTTGACCGTTTTCTGATGACTTCGCTCGATCATCGTGGTGCCACAGGGCCGTCGTTGGTTTGGCATGATGCTGGCATGCGGATCGAGTACGTGGGCGAAGAAACGATCACGGTGGGTGCGGGTACTTTTGATGCCTGGCATTTCTGCTACGGCCATCGCGGTAGCACTGAACTCGGGTCCAATGACACGAATGAGCACCCACCGTATGAGGTTTGGGTTAGCGCAGACGACGAGTTTATCTTACTCAAAGCGCAAGTCTCGGGATACATGATGACCCAGTACGAGCTGGTTTCTCTTGAGGTTCACGCCGGTGGAGACTGATATTTGATCGACGACAGGTCTAGTCAGTGTTTAGCGGGCCAAGGTTTTATGATCGATTGCTTTGCACCCTCATCCTAGTCAGGGCAGGTCAAAATCTCCCAGTACCCCTGGATTCATGAGTCCCTCGGGATCCAGTTCGCGTTTCAGTGCGCTTAACACGCCGCGGGTGTCAGGGTTAAGACTCGATAACATTGGATAGGTTTTACCGATTTGATTGCTGGCTGCACCATGTTGCGCAAACACGCCAACAACCCGACTACGAATGTCATCGACCAGCGCGCGCGCTTCGGGATTTGCTGCCGGCTCCTTGAGTGTAGCGAGATGAGCGGCCTCTGGTACCTCTTTATGAATCGGTAACCACTCGTCGAACCATCGCAGCACCGGTTCGTAGCTAAAAATATGTTGGGCAATAGCGATATACAAGAAACTCATGGTGACGCCATGTTGAGCCATGCGTTCTCGATACGGATCAATCGCCGCCTCAGTGGCCGCAATGAGTGCCGCTGCGTCCGAATGGGGTACCTTTGCGTTTAACGCAGCCCAGCGCTCTCCATCAGCACCCAAAATACCATTGAGTGGTTCAAACGGATTGGCTCGAGCGGCCTTGGGAATGGTGTTGCTGATGACGACACCACCGGCTCGTGTCGCCAAACGTGTTGCCTCAATAAAGTCGTCGTGCACGCCGGCGGCAGAGCGCCCGGCACAGACAAAATGTAGGGTGTGAACGCTACCCTCTACGAAGCGTCGACCGGCGACGGCCATTCTGACCCCTTCCTTAAGTCCCCTCAAAAGGCTCGATTGCGAGCGAATGACGTTGCTGAGTCGGCCGATATCTTTCATCAGTGTCGCTGAGTCGAGTGAGCGTTGGGTGGTGGCAGGATCAAAACAATACACTTCTTCACAGAAGCCACTGCGACCGATGGTCGACAGTGCCTCGAGGGCTTCTTGCTGTGTGGCGAAGGCGAGTGACCCGTATTCTGCTGCTTCAGGCATCGGCATCATTTTGAGCGATGCTTGAGTTTTGACACCTAAGGCACCGGCGTCGTGAACGAATAGCCCGGTGAGGTCAGGACCGTATTGGCGGAACCCGGGGCGACCATTGTCGAAGGCAGCTTGCCCAGTTCGAATGTGGCGTCCGTTAGCATCGATAACGTCTATGCCGACAACGATATCGGCGGCACTGCCGTAGCGCGCCGTCCCCATAAAGAGCGCGCCATTGGACAGTCCGCCACCAACGGTGGCGCGACTGCCAGAAAAGGTGCCGAAAAAGGGTAAGCGCAGACCGCGCGGGGTGAGTGCTTCCCAAATTTGCTGCCAGGTGACGCCCGCCTCAACGGTAATCACGAGGTCATCTTCATCAATCGATATGATGCGGTTCAATGCGCTGAGGTCCAGCATCACGGTCTCTGATCGCTGGGGCAGGTAGCCCCCGGTGTAGGACATACCGCCACCGCGCTGTGTGATGGCCCAGCCTGCTCGCGTGCTAATGCGGACGACATCAGCGACTTGCGCTTGTGTTGTGGGTTGTACGACAAGGCCAGGCGCTTCCTTGCCAGAGTAGACGTCGGTCGTATATAGAGCGTGATTGGTTTTGCTAATGAGAGCACTGGGACCCAAAGCCTGACTCAAGGCCTCTTGTAGTAATGCGGTTTGGTGAGTGGCTGTGTTCATTTGCTGTGCTCCGTCTAGACGTGATTCGATGCGCCAAGACCGGCCGCTCTAACAGGGTTATAACCCGTGCTGCGTAAGAAATTTCTGGGTTTGACTGAGAATCGCTTTGGCTCTCTCTATTGGGTCAGGGTAACGCTCACGATAAAAACGTGATCGAATCTCTAGGCTAATCGGTAAGTCGTGAGGCAGTGCGCGGGTCATCTCGGCGACTGGAATAACACCTTCGCCTGGTGCGAGCCGTCCGTCGATCGCATCAGTAAAGTAGGCCTCCGCGTCGGAGAGTGTCCCGCCTTGCGGCATATCACAGAGCTGTGCATAGCTGAGCCAGTCGACTGGGATCTCGCTGATTTTTTCCGGCGCATGACCGACGCGTTCATGGTGAAAAGGGTCCACCAAAATGCCGCCTGCGGGATGGCCAACGGAAGTCACTACATCGAGCGCATCGTCCAGCGTTTTGACTTCGGTAATGCCCATGTATTCAAGACAGGCGCGCATGCCTGCGGCGCTCGCGCGCTCGCAAAGATCGGCATAAAGCCACTTGGTTCTTTCTCGATCGGGCTCTGAGCTGACGATGAGACAATTTTTGGCGCCAATCTCGCCGCCAATTGCTATCATTTCGTGATGCAGCGGGTCGGGGTCGGCATCGGCTTGTAACCAAATTACCTCAATGTCGAGGGCTATCAGACCGGTTTCGCGGAGCGCGGCCGCGACATCACCGCTGGTGTTGGCATGCCAGTTCTCTCCTGGTGCTACCCAGAGACCCACCGCGCTATAGCCCGCTGCGGCTGCGATATGCACCATGTCGGGAGCCGAGGCAATGGGGGGGTTGCCCTCGTGAACCCCTGAGGCGAGTGCGATTAATCGTTCACTCATACTGCATCCTTCTTCGCACCGCGGCAGGAGTTAGTATTGCATCTCGCCGCGTTGATGTCCCTTTGAGGTCACGATCATGCAACGATCTGCACGATCAATCTAGTCCTGATCGCGCGCGCTCGCGTGCGGCTAAGACCGCTGTTGAACGCGTTTTTTTACGAGTTAGACGTGATTGCCTGGCTTGTTAGCGTGTGCGATTCATCGGTTCGCCTCTGGCGCACTGATGGCACAGGGTGAACGCAGAACGGTAGCCGCTGCCAGTGCTTCATGGGACCTACAGATTGCGGGGGCACAATGTTAGGGTAGCCTCACTTTTTGTGCACGCGGTAAAAGTAGCGGGGTAGGTGCAGTGGTATCAACAGTAAGTCCTTTGGCGGGATTAGCCATTGTTCATACGGGGTTAGTCTGCCAAGACATGGCCACGGCGCAGGCGCGCCTCAGTGAGTCGTTGCAGTTGTCGTGGATCGACGACAACCGAGAAGAGTGGCCATTAACTGTGTTTGGCAAGGCCGTTTCGCTGAACCTGCGTATTGCCCATGCGAGTAATGGCCTAGCTAATTTTGAGTTAATTGAAGCGGTGCCGGATACCCCTTGGGTGACGGCACAGGCGATCCTGCAGCATCATGTGTGTCTTCATAGCCCTGATTCGGCTGAGGTGTGTCGGTCGCTCGAGGCACTGGGCTATCGGCGCCTTCTGGGCGCGGCGGGAGATCCGCAGGGTTATTTTCAGGATCCAGACGGATTACTGATAGAGATCGTTGGCGACACGCTGCTGGCCTACCTAAATGATTATTATGGACAATCGCAACGTGCCATGGCGCAAGCCCACGATGCTGCCTAACGGGTCGATGACCGCGCTGGGGCACACTCGGAACCGCACGCCCGGTGCGAGCGACCTAGAGCAGTTAGGCAATGGACCGTTGCCATCGTTAATATGAGTGGAGTTGAGTTTCATCTAACAGAGACAAACACTCCCCAAGTACCGCTTCGCTGAGACAGATTGCCATGAGTCAGACACAACACATTCGTCCCGATGACCTTGAGTGGGAAACGTTTCATGATCCCCATGGTCGTCCGACCACCCCCACACGCGTCTTGAAAAACGACGGCCCTTTTCTTATTGAGGCGAAGTTCCCAGCGCACTTTTACGCAGATCAACATTGGCATCCCTATGACACGATCTATGTCGTGACAACAGGCGAAATGCAGATTGGTGACGAAGGTGCGTTTCGTCCTGGCGATATTAGATGGGTGAAAGCGGGTCATAGTTACGGGCCAGAGGAGGCGGGAGCCGAGGGCGTTCAGTTCCACCTGTTTAGTCTCGGTGGTGATATCGGGCTCAATTGGGCAGATCTTTATGACGTGCCGGCTGAATTAAGCGAACGGCTGGCTCGATTTCAGGCCCCGTCGGGGCGTCGTCGCATCGACCAAATGCCCCGAGTGACGCCGGAGGAGCCTTGTCCTGATTGGGACGCGATGCCTGATGAGGGCCCACTGATCTTTCGCATGGCATTAGCCAGTGATGCGCATTCATCAGATGTATCGGTTCCCTTCGATGCTGTCTGGTATGTGCGCTCTGGCAGCATTGAGATTGTGGGTGAGGCAACAGTCGGCGAGGGCGAGTTTTACTGCGTCAGCCCCGATCATTCCTATTCATTGACAGCAGGCTCCGAAGGAGCTGAGTGGCTCGTGTTTTCGAGTCGGAGTCTACAGCCGCTTTAGGTAGCTTGATATCGTCCTCCGCTCCAGGTGGTGGTCTTGGATGGACCTAGTCATGTGGTCCTGTTTATGCCTTTAATCTCATCGCAACCTAACACGTCGCGATGCAGAGGATATGACAACTATGAACTTACTGTTAGCCGGTGGCACCGGACTTGTTGGCCGATGGCTGATTGAGCTTGCGAAGGATCGGCAGATCCCCATCACGACGGTAGGCCGTCGTATTACCGGTGAGGTTGAGAACGAGTTAGTGGTTGATTTTGCCGACCTGCCCATCTTGCCTTCGGCGGATATCGCCATTTGCACGCTTGGCACTACAATGAGAGATGCGGGCTCTAAACCCGCGTTTAAAGCGGTGGACTTCGACGCAGTGATGGCGTTCGCTCGCGCGGCTAAACAGTCGGGTGTTACGCATTTCTTGGTAGTCACCGCTGTTGGTGCCGACACAGAAAGCCGCGCTTTTTATTCACGCATTAAGGGTGCTGTTGAAATCGAATTAACCACTATAGGATTTGATCGTCTTGATATTTTGCGGCCTGGGCTGTTACTGGGTCAGCGTCAATCTCACCGATTTGTGGAGCAAGTTCTTCAGGTTTTGTCGCCGGCCATCGCGCTAATCACCCGCGGCCCTTGGGCCCGATACGCCAGCATCTCTGCGGAGCAGTTGGCCGGCGCGTTGCTCGCGCTATGTCATGAGACGAGCCTTGGTACCTTTTATCATCAGAGCCCAGAGCTGCAGTCCTTGGGAGGTGAAACCCAACACGGTGATCTAACGTAGTCCTATTTGAAAACGCGCCACGCCCTGTGGTGTAGGCGACACCTTTCTCTGCCTATCGAAAGGTTAGTTGTAAGTCCCTCTGAATGAGGGCGGCAATGCACTCTAAATAGGGCGTCAAGTTTTTCGAAACACAGCAGCATAGCCCTGATCGGTCGCATGACTGTCAGTCGCGGCGGCGTAATACTGTACGCGTATAAATTCAATCGGCGTAATGTGCTGATCGGCTTGTAAAGCCGCAAAGTGTGAGCCGAAATGATACTGATCAAACGCCGTTCCATTAACGCCAATCACAAACAGCGCGCCAGCGCGGCAGAGGCGGAGGAGTTTGATGAGCGCCTCCGGACCAACATGGCCATGGGTAAACGTGCCCGCGCTTACGACCGCCCCGTATTGCTTTTCGGGTAGGTCGATTGATTGCGTCAAGTCCGCCTCGATAAGATGCCGATAGACGTTTTTTGTCTGGCTGATGGCTAACATTTCCGGCGAAATATCGACGCCATCAATTGTCAGTTGAGCATTAATCGCTTGGTGCTCCTGCAGGGCTGTGGCTACCAGACCTGTCCCTGAGCCAACATCTAATATGGGGTTGTCATCGGGCGCTGCACAGTGGGCATAAATATCCGCAATCTTTTGGGGATACTGATACCCACGGTTTTGTGCGAATTCGACGTCATAGGTCTCGGCCCAGTGGCGGTATAGCGCAACGTTATCCTCGGGCGTCTTGAGTGCGTAGGCGTCATCGAGGCTGATTTTATTGTCGTTATTCATTGGAGGTTGCCTCCTGTTCGGTCACTGAGAAACTGTACGATCGATATGGTCGTGGCGCCTCGTGACACATTAATGCACGAGACTAGTCGACGCTAGTTCCGACCTCGAGGGATGATGAAAAACCTTTTTCAGGCACGGTGTTTAGGGCCTGATGAGTGGGTCGCGCGAGTTGAGCGTGACGTTTAGGGTGATCTCTGTCAGCGCAGACTCAGTCAGATTTAAACGGGATCAGGCGATAGGCATCGCCATCGCAGACAATATGGCCCGCGGTTGCACCGGCAAAATGCGTACCGATGACTAAGGTGGGCGTCTCTGCGCAGTCCGCAAAAACGCGTCTGCGTGTGTCATCTGCTGCGTCGGCGTCGAGGTCTGCTGTGCTTCCCCAATCCAGTCGCGCCATTTGGCAGGGGTGATGAACAAAGTCACCGGTGATGAGGCCTTGCTCTGATTGCGACGTGATCTGAATGCTGACATGCCCTGGGGTATGTCCCACTGTTGGTACCAGTGTGACTTCGTCGCAAACGCGGTGATCGGTTTCGACAAGGTCCATGAGTCCTGCGTCAAATATGGGCGCTACCGAATCGTTAAAGACGCGTTGATTAAATTCGGCAATGTCGGTGCGCTTAAAATAGTCATATTCATCTTTGGCAATGAGGTATCGGGCGTTGGGGAATGTCGGCACCCATTTTCCATCGACGAGCATGGTGTTCCAGCCCACGTGATCGACATGAAGGTGCGTGCAAAGCACGCAATCGACGGCGGCAGGGTCGAACCCTGCTCTGGTGAAGTCAGCCAGGAAGGTGGTTTGTAGGTGATGCCAATCCTTGTAGGGCATGCGCTCTTTCTCATTGCCTACGCAAGTGTCCACCACAATGAGCTGGCTTTTTGTCTCTATGACGAGGGCATGAACACTGAATTTAAGCTCACCCGTTTCGTCCATGAAATCAGGCTTCAGCCAGCTAATGTCCCTACAGGCCTCGGGGACCGCGTCCGGTAGTATCCAAGCCGCGCCACCGCAGCTCTCTAACTCCACAATCTTCGTAATGGTAACGTCGCCGATGCGCCATTTTTGCATTGTCAATTGAGTCCGCAGCAATGAATGAAGTGGTCGCCCGCTCCTCACTTTGCCTGAGGGTACTTGCAGAGGCTACGCCCGTATCATTGCATAGTTTATTGCGCTCGAGTTGAACGTTTTCTCAGGGCTTATTCAGCGAACCTCAGCCTGATCCAACGTGAATCCGCACTGCCAGTTTGTCGTGGAATGTGAATAAACCACCAACTCAGGTTTTGTGCGAGGCCGCTAAGGGTAGCAGCGCAAAGTGCTTTACGCGTCATGATGTTGATGGAGCGAAGCGTGCTTTTCTTCGATATTGGTTCTGCTTGTCAATCGCTCTAAGGTGATGAGCGTCGCTTATGAGTGGTGCCTCGATGGCTGCCACCGTAAGCGACTCGGCGTTGTGGGTTGTGCAGTTTCGTTGTCATAGCACTCTCACCACTTATACTGAGTGCCTTGGTCAAGCCTGGGCGTGATGAGCGATGAAATGCACAGAAATAAGAAGAGAAGCGTGAGGCGGTGCGGTGAGGTAGGTCCATGCGACTCTGGACCTTTCTAAGGCCCTTTCCCTATGACGCCCAACGTTATGTGCTGGAGGTGTCGCTGACCTTTAGTAAGACACAAGCGCGCTTGTTTCGAGACGAGGAGTTGCTGGCTGAACAGTCTCATGCGTACACCGAGGGGCCGGCGACATTTGTCTTCAACTTGCCTCATGGTTTAATCAGTGACTTACCTGATGCCCTGTCAGATGAAGTGTTGGGCGTAGTGTCCGAAGGAGTGCACGGTGACTCTGGCGAGTCCAACCAGAAGCGCTCAGCGCAGTTGATGGCTGGGTTTGATAACGGGGGGAGTCTGGCGATCGCGGTGACTGAGGGTGGTCGGACGGTTTATGAAAGCCACCCCGGACGTAGCTTGCAAGTTGACCGGTCATCGGTCCAGACTGTTGCGTCAGAAGAAGCGCCCGGCGGGCTGAGTGTTGAGCAAATGACGCAGCTGAGTCAGCGTAAATGGCAGCGCAACAAATACTCTATTTATGCCGACATGGCACTCGGCGCCCTTTTCTTTATTGTCGGCAAAGTCACCGAAGATTTAGCACTCGCCGCCCTCATTGGAGCAGGGGCAGGGCTGTTATTGGTAGCGGCGCAGCGATTTGTCAAAGTTGATCTACTGGGGGGTTTCGCTGTCTTCGGTACGATCATGCTGTTGATTTCGGCGGCTTTTTCGCTGGCATTACAGGACGATTATTGGGTGCAAATGAAGGGCACGGTACTGGGGTTGCTGACAGCGAGCCTCTTCATGATCGACGGGCTGCTGCGTCGCGGCGCTTATTTTGGTGCCCGCATCGAACGCTATATGCCTCTGCCACTCCACCATGATCGAATTGCGATTGGTATGAGCCTTGTTGGTGTTGTCATGGCAGTGGCCAACTACTATGTGGCGAATCACTTCACCGAGGATTTTTGGCTGACGTGGACGACCTTTTTAGACTTGCCTCTGAGTATGGCGCTGTTTTATGCCGTCATTTTTTGGGCCCGCAAGCGATCAGCTAACGAGCCTTATCACGGGAGCTGATAGCGGCCATTAGGGCGAGATAATAACGCTGCGATAGTGATCCCCAGCTTCGATATATCTGGGTGTTAGCGAGTGATGGATAAAGTTCCCAAATGTGGCTTAAAAGCGTTATCGTAACTGTCTGTTAGCGGTGTTTTAACAGCGCTCTATGTGTAACGCAGAAAAACCGATGAGAGAAACGCATGTCAATTCAGGAATTTGTGGCACCCCATTCATTATCAGAGGCAAAGGGCTTGCTGTCCGATGGTGCAATAGCGTCGGTATTGGCCGGCGGGACCGACTTATTGGTGGGAGTCCGCTTGGGGACTCGAAGCCCGGAGAGGGTAGTCGATCTTAAACAGATTCCTGAGCTCACAGCGATTCACGTAGATAGCGAATCCGTGCAGATTGGCGCAGCGGCATCCGCTTTTTCGATTCTGCATAACAGCGATGTTCCCTCCTGCTTTCCAGGGCTTGCTGAGGCGCTCGACTTAATCGGCTCAACGCAAATTCAGGGTCGCTGTTCTGCGGGGGGTAATCTCTGCAATGCGTCACCTGCAGCAGACAGCATTCCCGCGTTGATCGCCAATGGTGCGCAGTGCCTGATTACCGGCCCGGCAGGTGATCACCAGATGTCGGTAGAGGACTTTGTTGTAGGGCCGAGCAAGAACGCGCTGAAAGAAGGTGAGCTGCTGGTTGCCTTAATCTTGCCACGTCCATCACCACAAACCGCTGACGCCTATTTACGGCTGACGCCACGGACTGAAATGGATATCGCGGTGGCGGGAGTGGGCGTTTCGTTAACGCTCGATGGCAATGGAACCTGCACCGCAGCGCGCGTTTCGATCGGTGCAGTGGCGCCCACTGCATTATTAGTCGAGGCAGCCGGTGCGGCGTTGGTCGGCACGCAATTGGAGGCGACTGCGATTGAAGCAGCCGTTGCTGCGTCAAGAGAGGCGGCATGTCCTATTTCGGATAAGCGTGGCACAGCTGAATATCGCACACATGTTGTTGGGGTATTGGTAGCGCGGGCGGTTGCGCAAGCACAGGCACGCATTGTGGAGGCATCATCATGAACAAGCCGCTGAATAAAATGGCTGTGCAAGCCACAATTAACGGTGAGCAGACTGCGTTTTTGTGTTCTCCGGGTCAGGTACTGGCGGAGGTGCTCCGTGATGAGATGGAGCTCATAGGGACCAAAATTGGCTGTAACACCGGTGACTGTGGAGCCTGTTCGGTGCTGGTTAATGATCGATTGGTTTGTGCTTGCTTAGTGTTGGCAGCCGAGGTCGAAGGGCAGGCAGTTCAGACGATAGAGGGAATTGCAGAGGGGGGTGTTTTACATCCAGTGCAGCAAAAGCTGCTCGAGCATGCCGGCTTGCAATGCGGTATCTGCACACCAGGCGTGGTGGTAGCGGCCAAAGCACTCCTAGAGCACAACCCAAATCCCACCGAAGAACAGGCGCGCTACTGGCTGGCGGGTAACCTCTGTCGGTGTACCGGGTATGACAAGATCATTCGGGCCGTGCTGGATGCGGCTCAACAAATGCGAGAGGAGGCTGCCGCATGAATGCCTATCAAGAGTTTTCGATTATTGGCTCGCGCCCGGTGCGCCCCGATGGGCTTGATAAAGTCACGGGAAGGGCACGCTACGGTGCGGATCTGAATATGCAGGGCCAAATCTATGGCCATATTGTTCGCAGCA
>UPTG01001571.1_pt1 | contig 16698 bp, 8 predicted proteins | sample 2160121 | NCBI WGS metagenome assembly UPTG01 (sample SAMN06266255, study PRJEB28933) | marine metagenome | isolation source: Columbia River Estuary | place: USA:Columbia River Estuary, USA | collected 2014-07-27
ATAGAGTTGATTTTTATGCAGATGGAACTTTAATTGGTTTTGACAATTCACCGCCCTATTCTGTAAGCTGGACTATTCAAGCATTTGCTGCATATGAAATTTCAGCTGTAACATTTGATAATGATGGTGGTACAGCAACTGATTCAATTCAGATTGTTGCTGCAGGAAACCCTCCTCCAGTGGTAACGATCACCTCGCCTTCGAATGGTGCGAATTACGCTAGTTTATCAAATATAAAAATAGCTGCAACCGCAGTAGATACTGATGGTGTTCAAAGCGTAACATTTTACAGAGATGGAATATTAATTGGCACAGATAACACCGCGCCATATGATGTGAATTGGTCTATTCCGGCTTACGCTAGTTATGTTATAACTGCTGAAGCTCAAGATTCGCTGGGCGCATCAGCAACAACTTCAATTCAAATATCTGCAACGGCACTGCCAAATATACCGCCAACAACGAGTGTTGTTAATCCTGTAGATGGAGATGCTTATTTGACACCTCAAACAATTGTTATTAGTGCCAATGCTGCAGATTCAGATGGTTCTATCGCATCAGTTGAGTTCTATCAGAATAACAATTTGATAGGCACTGTAGGATCATCTCCTTATAGTCTAAGTTGGACTATTCCGAGCATGGGGTCTTTTCAATTGGCAACAAGAGCGATTGATGACGTTGGCGATGCTGTTTACTCAACACCTGTAAATATTGTTGTAGGTAATAATTTTACGGTAAGTAAAAGGATAAGTAATGGAGATGATGATGTTGAAGAGGGTGTCAATGGAACTGTTTACACAAACAGTTCAGAGCTAGAACTAGTGTATGATTCATTCAATAGTCAAGGTGATCAAACTGTTGGCTTGCGTTTTAGAGATATTACAGTTCCCAACGGGGCAATAATTACAAATGCTTATGTTCAGTTCACGGCAGGTGATATCGGTTCGGGTCCAATGTCATTGAGTTTTTCCGGGCACGCATCTGATAATTCGCCAATATTCACGGGAGTAAACAATGGTGTTTCGTCAAGAAGTTTAACAGCGGCATCCGTGGCCTGGTCTCCGGTGTCATGGAATTTTGTAGGTCAAAGTGCGGCAGACCAAAAAACTCCGGATTTAACTAGTGTCATTTCGGAAATCGTTTCTCGACCAGGATGGATTTCGGGCAACTCATTAACCCTCGTTGTGACAGGAACAGGAGTAAGAACAGCAGAGGCTTATAACGGATCACCTTCATTAGCTCCAGAAATAGTTATCGAATATACTTTAACTGCACCGAATGTATTGCCAGCAGTTACTTTAACCAGTCCAGCAAACGGAGCATTGTATACTTCTCTTGCTACAATTGCATTGAATGCTAATGCTTCAGATTCAGATGGTTCAATTGCTAAGGTTAACTTTTATCAAAACGGAATTTTTGTGGGATCTGATAACTCTGCACCATTTTCATTGAGTTGGACAATTCCAGCTTATGGAGCATATGCAATTTCAGCAGAAGCTGTTGACAATGATGGCGGCTCAGCGACTGACGTGGTTAATGTAAACGTAGTGCCTCCAAATCTGGCACCATTTGCTGTGATTTCAGGAGTGCCCTCCATTGGGTTCGCTCCTTTAATTGTTAATGCGGATGCTTCCCTATCTTACGATACGGATGGTAATGTAGCGAGTTACGCTTGGGACTTTGGAGATGGCAATTCTTCCACGGTTTCTAACCCAACACATGTATACTATGCTCAAGGAACTTACATTGTTACTCTAAAGGTTACCGATAACGATGGCGCTGTGAATATAGTTTCAACAGTAGTGTCGGTAATGCCAGTTAATGTAATGCCAATTCCCAACTTTACGGTAAGTTCAACAAGCGGGCAGTCACCACATCCGGTGGCATTTGATGCTACAGCAAGTTTTGATGGCGATGGCAGTATAGTAGATTATGCTTGGGATTTCGGTGATGGTAGCACAACAAATGGCCCTTCGGTAACGCATGCAACTCATTCACATACCTATACGACAGGTGGCATATTTACAGCTCAGCTTACTTTAATAGATAATTTAGGTGGAACTGCCTCAGCATCGCATAACATCACTGTTTCGAGTTCCAATGTTTCTCCAACGGCAGTCATTGCAACATCTGCTCAGGTAAATGGGAAATCCCCGCACAGTGTTGCTTTTATGGGGAATACTTCAAGCGATCCTGATGGAACAATAGCGAGCTATGCATGGGATTTCGGTGACGGAAACACAGCTTCAACGGCTGTAACAACGCATGTATATACTGCGGGTTTAGCTGGAAATACATACACAGCGACTTTAACAGTTACTGACGATCAAGGAGCAATAGATACTGAATCTATCGTCATTTCAGTTTCCGCTCCAAATATGGCATCTGTTTTTAACGGTTCTTTAGGCTCTACTTCTGGTTCATTAAACCTTTGGATAGACGAAGATTTAATAAGTAATTTTGAGCGTAATCATACTACAGAACCAGCGACATATTTTGCAATCGCTGCTTCTGATTCGAAATCTCAAAATGGCGAAATAACTAGTAATGTTCCCGCAAGAGTTGAGGTAACTCCAAAGATATACCCAAATCCAACACGCGATAATTTCGTTGTCGAGTTTAATCAGAATGTAGGCGATTTTATAAAAGTCTCAATAGCAGATATGAGAGGTAGGTCACTCATTACGAATAAAAAAATAAAGATGGAAAACAAAACTTCTACTGAAATATCAGTTATGAATTTTTCTAGAGGTCAATATTACGTCTTGCTCCAGACTGATGGAGGTTTGATTCGATTACCGTTGATAGTTGTAAATTAAAGAGGAATACCGTTTTAAGAATAAGTTCGTTCTAAACATTTGAAAGCTGTCTTGTGGTACAGAATAAAATCACTGAATATCTACGTCTAAGGTTTTAATAGAAGAAACCTCCAATCAGAGTACACTACATGATAAAGAAACTTCAATGTGCTACAAGAATTATTTGTCGAAACAGTAAATTCAATAGAGCTATTAGAGTCTCATAATGCATTGAGATAACACTTTAAAAGTGAATAACAAAAAAGCCACCTCAATGAGGTGGCTTTTTTTATTGTCAGCAGAAGGCATATTTGGAAATTCCATTTTGTTTAATATATTTGCATAAAACTTAAACATAAATGAAAAAGCTAATCACCCTCATGTTAGTAATGTCCTTCTCTTTTGGATACAGCCAAATAGTAGCAACAGAGACTGCACCTTATTTTGAAAACTTTGATGCGAATTTTAACCCGGGATCAGGAACCAATAATGCAGGGTCGACTATTGACTCCAGCTGGTACCGTAACAATCTCCCTTGGGGAACATATACAGAATATGCATGGGGTGGCGGCACGGGCCAAGCTTCTTCTCAAAACACAGGGCCAACAAGCGATCATACTTCAGGAAGCGGAAACTATGCCTATGCGGAATCGAGTGCTTATGACGAGAAACGAGCTAAACTATCCACGCCATTAATCGATTTAGATACACTCTCGAATCCACAATTAACGTTTTGGAAACATCAATTTGGAGCAGATATTAAGAGTTTTTCGGTTCAACTTGTGGTAAATGGATTTTGGTATGGAACAAAATATAATTCCGTTGGAAATAAAGGGAATCAGTGGGATAAAGTGACCATTCCATTGGATCAATATGTTGGACAAACTGTGAGCTTTATTTTTGTAGCCTGGAGAAACACAGATTTTCCTGGAAATGGTCTAGCAGACATTGCAATAGATGATATAGAAGTAAACAATGTACCGAACTGTCCAACGCCTTCTCCACAAATTTCTGATTCAACATCTTTATTTTCCTTGAATTACGATGCATCAGGAAGTACAGGCCTGAACTTGTCTTACGATTGGACATTTGGTGATGGTAACACTGCAACAGGTGTAACTGGAAATTATACGTACACTAATCCTGGCGTCTACAATTTGAGTTTGAAAACGACTGATGCGTGCGGTCAAATAAGTTTGTCTACCAAAACGGTTACGATTTGCGATACGATGATTTCAGCCTTTAGTTATACCACGTCAGGTTCGAGCTTGACTTTCGATGCAAGCAATTCTACGGCTGTTGGCGCTCAATATCTCTGGGATTTTGGAGATGGTACTACTGGTACTGGAAAAACAGTTTCACATACGTATTCAAGTACCGGTAATTTTAACGTGGTTTTGACGGTAACAGATTTGTGTGGTCAGACGTATAGCTTAAGCGATATAATTTCTTCCTGTGGTCAGCCAGAGGCAAACTGGTCTTACAACATTGTATCAACGAGTAGTGCAGGAATGACCGTTCAGTTTTTTGGCCAAAACTCTATTGGGGCGCAAAATTACTTCTGGGATTTTGGTGATGGTATTACAAATTCTACTTCTGCGCTGCCATCGCATACGTATTCTAGTGCTGGTTTGTTTTATGTAGTCACATTAATTGTTACAAATGATTGTGGAAACGCAGATACCCTTCAATCTTCTTTGCAAAATATTAGTGTAGATGAATTGGTTATAGAGTCTATAAAAACGTATCCTAATCCATCTCAAGGTGAACTAAAAATAGAATTAGGAAAACTCACAGATACACAACTGAATTATTCGGTCTTTGGTTTAGGTGGCCAACTGCTGCTTCAAGAGTTGGGTTTGCCTTCTAATGGCATTCTCGAAGTAGATTTGAATCGATTGAATTCTGGAGTCTATATCTTAAGACTAGAAACGTCCGTTGGGTTAATCCAGCGAAGGATAAGCATACAGAAATAGAAATCAAAAAAAGCCGCTTCTAATTGAAGCGGCTTTTTTTATGCTAATTAGAATATGGTTTAATACACGATCAATCTCATTTCGGTCATGTCCTCCATGGCGTATTTAATCCCCTCGCGGCCAAGGCCACTGCCTTTAATGCCACCATACGGCATACTGTCTATTCTAAAACCGGGTATGTTATTTACCATAATGCCACCAACCTCTAGAAGTTCGTGCGATAGTTTTACATTACTAAAGTCGTTGGTAAACAGACCTGCTTGCAGACCAAAGTTAGAATCGTTGGTTTTCCGGATACCGTCTTCAAAATCATCAACCCTTTCAAGAATAGCTATTGGACCAAAAGCCTCAGCACAAGCTACCTTCATAGAGTTGTCGGTATTTGTTATAAGCGTAGGAGCATAGGTATTGTTCTCTCGGCTTATGATGCCGCCACCGCAAAGTAATTCTGCGCCTGCGCTAACGGCTTCTTTTACCCAACTGTCAATTCTATCTACATGTCCAGCGTCTATTATTGGTCCCACCAAAACTTTGTCATCCGAAGGATCGCCTGTCTTTAATTTTCCAACTTCAGAAATAAGAAGGTTTTTAAATTCTTCAAATACTTTTTCTACAACAAAAATGCGTTGGGTTGAAATACAAATTTGTCCCGCATATATAAATGAGCCAACTGCCACTTTTATTGCGGCTTCCTTAAGATCTGCAGATTCGTCAACAATTACCGAGGCGTTTCCGCCTAATTCTAGAGTTACTTTTTTGCGTCCCGCAATGTTTTTTAGGTGCCAGCCAACCATTTCACTTCCGGTAAAAGAGAGCATCGCTATACGCTCGTCTCTCACTAGTTTTTCCGCAATTGGAATATCACACACTAAAACATTCATCGCTCCTGCCGGAAATCCAACTTCTTCCATTAGCGCAGCTAATGCATATGTGCTTAACGGAGACTGTGGAGCCGGTTTAACGACCACAGGGCTACCTACGGCAATCGCAGGAGCTACTTTGTGCAATACTAGGTTTAAAGGGAAGTTAAACGGTGTAATACATGCTACAGGGCCCATTGGATAGCGTTTCGTAAAAGCAGTCTTGCCTTCACCTGCGCCAAAGTCTAAGGGCACCATTTCTCCAGTAAAACGAACCACTTCTGTTGCCGCAGTTTCAACTGTAGTGATACAACGTGCAATTTCATTTCTCGCATAGCTGATAGGTTTGCCCGCTTCTTTCATGATCAATTGGGCAAGCTCTTCAGCGTGTTCTTCTATTTTTGAGCGCAACGCCCAAAGTTTTTCCGCACGCTTACCGGCCGACCACGTTCTCATTTCTTCAAATGCTTCTGCAGATGCTGTAATCGCGCTTTCCATTTGTGCTTCTGTGGCCAAAGGAAGCTTTGATAATTCCTCACCATTGTATTTGTCAACAACAGTTAAATGGTCTCCATTTCCTTGTGCTAACCATTCGTTAGCTACAAAATTCTCGTGCTTTATCAAATTCATTATCTCTAGTGTTAGTGTCTCAGTAAACCGCTGTTTACCTTAAAACCGAATCGGTTTTTTGATGTATTCTTCTCTCTTTCCTAAATCTTTCTGTTGGTATAAATCTATTATTTCAAAAGGTGATTTGAAACATTTTTATCAAGTTTTACTTGAATCTTTTTCTCTTTAAAATTATCGAAACTTATCTCTTCAGTCTTGTTTGGCCAGACCAGCGTTAAACTGTTCTTTTTCAAATTGTAAACAGCGGTGTAGAGCGTGCCGAAATACTTTTCGTAGTTTCGGTGGTACAGGGGCGGAGCCAAAAATGAATCCACTTGTTGTTGAAGCGTTAAGCCTTTGTTTAAAAGGTAATGCTGCATAAATTCTTTTCGTTCTAACGTATTAGTCATGGTGGCATAGTCATACCATTCAATAACATCTTGATGGTTTGTGCAAACAGGCTGAAAATTAACGCGAGCCGCTCTGTCTGGTGCTAAATAAATGGTTGCAAAACTTCCTGTTTTATCAAGTACAGTTACGTTGTACGACATGTGAATCGGGATTCTTGAAAATGCTTCAATGGCTTCATGAATGTTTGTGCATGTTTCTAAAACATACCTCATGATTATTGGGATTCCAAAACCAACGCCTGTTACTTTGCGTCCGCCAAAAGTTAAAGAAGCAACCAAGCCACTGCCGTTCATTCCATCTAAAAGACCCCAAGTGCAATCGGTCATACCGATAACAGGTTGCAGCCAATTCGTGTTCAATACCTTTCCGTCAAATAAGCGAGGATGGTAATCATAGTTTCTTATCAGTGCATTTTCCTGCCCTGTAATAGCCATTTGAGAACAGCCAGACATGTATGGTGGCGGACAATACATACTTAAAAAGCGTGCCTCTAAATCACCACCACCAGCTTGTTCTGTAAGCGCTTCGTAAAACGGAATAATTTCAGGCATGTGCGTCTCTAAAGCATCCATGCAGGTCATATACCCAGGACGACTTAGATAACCTTCGCTAGTAAACCATTTTTTGTAAAACGGCCATACGAGTTCAAAAAAATGCTGCCACTTCTTCCCAGGTCTCTCCTCATGTATCAGCTTTATTTGAACAAACATTCACCTACATCATTTTAAATCCGCCAATCTCGGCAACCTTATGCTCTACAGCTGAAAGCTGAGTTGGTTCAATGGATTTGTATTCACCCTTGATCGCTGCAATCCAATCTTTAGCGCGTTTCGTTAAATTGAAATTATCGGTCATTAGCCTATTTCGCATTACCAAGATGCCCATGTCAGCGCCTTCGTATAAGTAATCGTCTTTTCTCGTAATGCGAAGGAAGAACGCTTCTTCATCGGTTTCAACGGCACGCCTGTGCGTATCCATCCGAGAGAACTCAATTGTACCGTCAGGTTTCATCTTATAAATTCCAGAACGTGGAGCTTCAGTTACGTGTTCTATGCTGTCATCGGTATGTTTAATCACCAACTGACTCCAGCTGTCTATATTTTCTTCACGACTCCATCTGTCGTTGAGTGCTTTTGTGCTTAATTCATAAGGGATGTCCATCCACTCTAAAGTGTGAAACATAAACAATGGTGCATCAGCTAAAGCGAAAACAGCATGATTGGTAATACTGCTGGCTCCGGTAATCCTTGGGTTTAGCTCACCTAAATAAATTTCACCGTTATCTTGGTCTATTAAAAAGTCTAATTCAAAATAGCCTTTGTAACCTTCTTTGCGCAATTGGTCGCCAAACTGTCGCGTGTATTTTTTTGCCTTTTGGCGGATTCTTTTTGTAAACGCTCCTGCATAAATTTCATTTCCGCACCAACCGCCTTTGTAAGGTGTTAATTCTTTAAAGCCAACCAATTCAGTCATTAATGGTGCGACAATAGTCCCGTGACGTGTTACGCACGCTTCAATTGCAGAACCTCTACAATTGATACGTTTCATCACTTTCACCTCTTTTTCAGCTTCAATTTCTTTACTGTGCTTGCCGTACTCCTCCTCATTTGTGATGAAGAATGTCGTGTGGCCAGAATCACCATAAGGTGTTTGAATTACCAAGTCTGTTCCGAGGTGAGCTGAAATCTCACAGAGGTGTTTGTAGTTTTTAACCTTGCTTAAAATATTCGGGACACAAGCCACGCCAGCCTTTTCGGCAATGCGGTTTGTGTTGACTTTATTGTCCATAAAGTTTCTTAAGCTCGCTGGCGGAAAGCAAACATCTAAGCCGTGTTTCTTGGCGAGTTTCTCCGTCTTTTCATCGAACATTAAGAAAAGAGCTTTTCCCGCATCTTTGCCTTTCTTTCTGCTTTTAATAAAGTCTGAAACTTCTTTGTGTTCTAGGAGATAGTTGCTGATGTCTTCAATGCTTTGAAACTCATCGTGTGGTATTTCTTCTACAGGTGAAAATACGTTGGGGTGCAAACCATCAAAGCATTCTATATAGCAAATGAATTTGAAACCTTTTATCCATTCATCTGCACCTAACAGATTAAAATTTGTTGCACTAATAAAATAGATTGGAGTTTCATTTTTTAAAAAAAATCTTCTGATGTCAGAAACACCGCGTAGCGGTTTTTGAGTAGTTGGTTCCTTCGCCATTGTATAATCTTTTGAGTTTATCTAAAAAGCTTTTGCTAGCCTTCGAAAGTTGACAATATAATAATTGTAGTTATCTAATTTTATGAAATTAATGATCTTCTTTATCTGCAGCTTGAATCTTTTCTAGCTCCTTATTTCTGGTTTTCACAAATCGCGCTTCTTTGCTAAATCTGTTTAAGCAATCTTCTGTAAATACTCGCAAGCCAAGCTCCGGTCTGTAACCGTGAATTTCTTTTACATCGAGTGCCAATAAAAATGCTAAAATTTCTTCACTGAGTATTTGGCCTGGAACCAATACTGGAAAACCTGGTGGGTAAGGAATAACAAAAGAAGCGGAAACAATATGTCGACCTCCTTCCATGTGAGACATGCAATCTGTTAGCTTGATGAACTCACATCGATGTTCTTTATAGGCTAGGAAGTATGCTCTTCGAATATCGCCTCCTGGAACGCCCGGAACAGCTCTAAAACTATTATGGAATCTGCTAAAATCTGGAAGTGGTGGTACATTTTCAGTCAATGAAGCAATCCTCTCTTGGGCAATTTTCAGCTCCTGAGGAATCATTGACTTGAAGTTCTGATCTAACTCGTCTGCAATTTCGCCAAGTACTCTTAATAGGTAAGTCACAGAACCGCGAGTGGTGCCAATATTGGTCATGAACAAAACTGTATTTCTGCTTGTCTTGTTTATCTGAATGCCATACTTGTCCATTAAGTATTCATTCTTAAAAGTGTCACCATCTACGCCAGTTCGGCCAATAAATAAATTAATTTTTGTTGGATCTAAAACGAATTCGTCATGGGCAAAAGCTTCTTCCAATTGGTTCCAGCCACGCTCTGGATGGTAGTATTCTGTTATACTTGATTTACGGTAACGCTTCGGTATAAAGTCGCCAATCGTGAGTACATCAAAATACTTTCTGAGTTTTGGATGATCATTAATTTTTGCTCGAAGGACCATAGCCAGCTCAATACTCTTTTCGACTAGTTCGTAGCCTTCAAACTGAACCTGTCTTCTGCCAATGTCTAATGAACCTAAAATTTGATAGTTAGGAGAAGTTGACGTGTGGGTCATATAAGCTTCATGGAAAGAATCCTCAGCCTTTAATCTAAAATCTTCATCCCATACATGGATCATAGAACCCTGGCGTAAAGAAGACAACGTTTTATGTGTACTTTGGGTTGAGTAAACCCGAATTTTTACTTTGTCAGGATCAGGCATAACGCAAAGTTCATCGCGTTTATCTTGCCCTATTTCAGCAACATGCTTATCGTATTGCTTTCGGTAATATTTAGATTGGTATTTGTCATGCAGTTTTTTGGCAACGTACATTGCTGTGCGCTGCTTGAAATTATATGTAAACCCTGCAAATGCAAACCATGCTTCATCCCATAAAAAAACGATATCTGGCTTAATGGCCAAAACCTCTTCCATGAACATTTCCACATTGTAAACCAATCCATCAAAGGTGCAATTGGTTAGCAGAAGCATTTTAACTTTATCTAACCTGCCTGCTTTTTTAAGGTTTAGGAGCTTACGTTTTATGGTAGTTAATGGCACTGCGCCATACATGGAATATTTAGGGATAGGATATGAATCTAAATATACGGGCAATGCACCTGCTAATACTAAACCGTAGTTATGCGATTTGTGACAATCTCTATCGATTAGCACCAAATCGCCCGGTTCAACCAAAGCTTGCACCACAATTTTATTGGACGTAGAAGTTCCGTTTGTAGAAAAATAAGTGTGCTGTGCGCCAAAGGCAACGGCTGCTTTTTCTTGTGCTGTTTTTAACGGGCCTGTAGGTTGTAACAAAGAATCGAGCCCGCCCGTAGTCGCGGAGGTTTCAGCTAAAAATAAATTCCGACCATAGAATTCACCAAAATCGGAAATCCATCTAGATTTAAAAACAGAGTTTCCTCTAGAGATTGGCATGGCGTGAAACACACCTGTTGGCCGCTGGCTGTATTTTTTTAGCGCAGAAAAGAAAGGCGTATCGAATCGGTCTTTTATAAACCTCATAATGGTGAGGTGCATTTCTTGAATATCTTCTTTGCGGTAAAATATGCGTCTGAAGTTTTTTAACGTACTGTCTTTAATTTCTGATGGTGAGCTATCCGTGCCTAAATAGATGTCTATTTCTGGCCTAAAGTGCTTAATAATTTTCCCTAATAAAGGCCCCAATTGGTAATCTGAAAATTCCCTAAAATTGAGATGAGAAATGTTGCCAATAAACGGTTTTAAAAATCCATCTGCATGTTCAGAATCATAGGGTATAGCGTAGCGCACAACGCAAGCTTGAATGTTTGGATTAAAGACAAGTGCCATGAGTGCATCTTCGAAAGTACGCACAGGAACAAGCTTATAATAAAACTCATCTGAAGCATTTCGCAGCATTTTAAGCTTGTCACGAATAGCTTGAAAGTCATCTTCGCCTATATCATCTACAAAGAGTACTTCGAAATAGTTTTTACTTACTTCTGCATTCAGTTCAATCTTTTCAGTATCGTCATCTGTTTCAATGTCTCCTAATGAAACTCGATCTAATAGGTCCACATTGTTTCTGTAGGCCTCACTTACAAGAACCGTAACCAAATTAGAGACTTCATTGCTTAACGCTTGCAACTCTTTTCTTGCTGCCATGCCCAATAAATTCTTGACGAGAAGTGGGCCTGGGAAAGCAAAATACTGTTCAATTATTGCGAGCTGATTTAGGCTTGTTGAAATAACTTCCCATGCTAATTGATAGTCACGATTGTCTGTCTTTTTTCCAGTGATTTCTCTGGTGGCGTGCTTTAAATTATTCCAGGTATTAATTCTAAGCTGAGAAACATTGTAATTATGGAATGTGCTATTTTGGGTTTGAGTCATTTTCTGGCTTAAGATTTTGAAATTAATAGACAATTTCAATAGGATGAGAAATATAGCAATTATCTAAGGACTCGGTAATCTTAATATTCACTTTCTGCATTCAGGATTGCCCTTAAATCAAAACATCCAAGTAAAAAGATTTTAGGTCTTTGAACTTGGATGAAAAGGTTAACAAGCTTTATGTTATTTGATCGGTAGCGAAGGTTGAATTTTGTCTTCGGCTTCTCTTTGTAGCTTAGCTAATTCATCAACGCGCTTCGGCTTAATGAGTGGTCCCAAGCTTTCTAAATACTCATGGTTTGCATCAGGCTGATAAATTTTGAAATCGCCTAAATGATCTCTAAAGCTTTTTAGAGGTTGACCCAATCTTAAAACACCCAACTTGCGACTGCGATCAACACGCTCCATGTTGATTTCAATCGGAATCATTTCTTCAATGTTTTGAGCTTGGTACAAAACTCTTCCGTCTGGCCCGCAGACTATGGAGCGTCCGCTGCCACCAGCATCTAAACCATTAATGTCGAAAATGTAGCATTGGTTTTGAGCTGCGGTTGCTCTTGCAATAGAGAGTTCAATATCTCTATCAATTGTTCCGGTAAGGGTAGGGTGTAAAATTACTTCAGCACCCATGCATGTTAATGTTCTAGAAGTTTCTGGGAACCACATATCGTAGCAAATCGAAACGCCAAAACGACCAACATCTGGAACATCGAATACACAGAATTCGTGACCAGCTGTTACCCCAACTTCGTAAGGGTAGAACGGGAACATTTTGCTATACCGTGTAACGATTTCTCCTTTTGGATTAATAACGCTAGCGGTATTGTAAATTTTACCTTCTCGTTTTTCGAAAACAGATCCGGGTAGCAACCAAATTTTATGTTTGATCGCCATCTTCTGCATCTCTTTTTCAAAAATGCCTGGAAATTCTTGAGCAGTATAAGTGAGTGGGCCATACCCACAGAGCTCACTAAAAACAACCATTTCAACCCAAGGGTAAATATTCATCAGAATATCAATCTTTAGTTTCATGGCCTCGAGATTCGAGTGCGTTGCAGATACTTTCATCTGAACCCCAGCTATTGCAAATGGCTTCATAAATATATTGTTCTAAAAGTTACAAGCCCCAACTTTGAGCTTAATTTATAATAGACGGTAAATACTTAAGCAAGCGCTTTTCTTACTGCAGCCTCTAAAATATCTAAGCCTTTATGCAGAAGTTCATCAGAAATTACCAAAGGCGACAAAATTCGGATCACATTTTTAAACGTACCCGAACTAATAATTATAAGTCCGTTTTTAGAACATTCTTCCACTACCATAGCGCATGCTGCGCCATTAGGTTGACGTGGGTCATTGTCGTGTACAAACTCTAAGGCTAACATAGCGCCCATTCCTCTTGCATCTCCAATTCCGGGTAATTCAGATTTCCATTTAGAAAATCGATTCATCATAATTTCGCCAACCTCTATGCCGCGATGGTTTAAATTAATGTCTTTCATGTATTGGATGGTTGCGCTAGAAGCGACACATGCCAATGGATTTCCTATGTATGTTCCACCAATCGTTCCTGGGCCAGCGGCATCAATAATGTGTGCCTTACCCATAATGGCTGCGATTGGCATACCCGAGCCCATTGACTTTGCGTAGGTTGATATGTCTGGCGTAACACCATAATTTTGCCAGCTTGCCCAGTTTCCTGTTCTTGCAAAACCAGACTGAACTTCATCAAATATTAAAACGATACCATGTTTGTCACAAAATTCGCGTAGGCCTTCCAAGTATCTTTGGGGAGTGACGTTAAAACCGCCCTCGCCTTGAACGGGTTCTATGATAATTGCAGCGACACTATCTGGGTCAACAAGGTTATACCCAGATTCGTTGAGCCTTTTTAATTCGAGGTCAACAAACTCGTCCATTGTTTTACCATTTGCATAACGGTAATAGTTGGGGAAGGGTAAACGGTATACTTCTGGAGCAAAAGGGCCACAATCTATTTTGTAGTTAATTTTAGAAGTTAGAGTCATGGCCATCATAGTACGACCATGGTATGCGCCTGTAAAGCACAATACTGCTTGTCGCTTCGTTGCTTGTCTTGCAATTTTTATTGCATTTTCTACAGCTTCAGCCCCAGTATTAGATAACATCACTTTAGTGTTCTCGCCATGAGGTAAAATCTCTACAAGCTCTTCACATAATTTGATGTACGGTTCGTAGGTAACTACGTTAAAACTCGTGTGAATGTATTTTTCAGCCTGTTCTTGAATAGCTTTTACAACTGGCTCAGGACAGTGGCCAGCATTCACAACACCAATGCCTCCAGCGAAATCAATCAATTCTCTTCCTTCTACATCGGTAATGGTTGCGCCTTTTGCATGACTTACAGTAGCGGTATTAAAAACACCGACACCATTTGCTACTACAGCTTTTCTGCGGTCTAGTAACTCAGCAGATTTGGTTATCTCTTCTATCATATTCAATCTCTTTAAAAAGTGTTTTTCGATTACTTTATCCCATTCTTCCGTAGGAAATCTTTTGAAAAAGGTACTCTAGAATTTAGGGAAAGAATCTCCATCAAAGGAGCATAATAATCTAATAGAAAGCAAAAAAATAGTTGAAATTATTTTGGCCTTTCGCGAGTAAAAAGATGGACGAACAGTTTTGGCTTTTAGTTTCTTTTGCGCGGACTTTTATGGTAATTCCCTTTTGGTTTTCCCTGAGGTCTCGGACGTCTGTGATTTCGTCCTTGTGGCTTTGGTCTTTCTTCAGACGCATTAGGATCAGGCTCGAAACCCGCTACTTTTTCTGCAGTAATCCTCATGTTCAATAATTTCTCAATATCTCGCATGTAAGAACGCTCATCTGGGCTTACCAATGAAACGGCTTCTCCACTTGCACCTGCTCTTCCTGTGCGCCCAATTCTATGAACGTAATCTTCTGGAATATTTGGTAATTCAAAATTAACCACGTGCGGTAATAATGGAATGTCTAATCCACGTGCAGCGATATCAGTTGCAACTAAAACGCGAACATCACTTTTTTTGAAATTGGCTAAGGCTCTTGTACGATTGTTTTGACTCTTATTTCCATGAATTGCAGCTGCTGTTACACCAGCTTGAATCATTTTTTTACAAAGCTTATCGGCTCCATGTTTAGTTCTGGTAAATACCAAAACTTGACTCCAATTTCCTTCTGAAATCAACTTTATAATGAACTCTGTTTTTTTATTCTTGTCAATAGAATAGGCCTTTTGATTTACCTTTTCTGCCGTAGTATTTTCTGGAGTTGCCTCTACTAAAACGGGATTGTGCAAAAAGGAACCCGCGAGTCTTTTAATTTCTTTAGAGAAAGTAGCAGAAAAGAGAAGACTTTGTTTTTTCTTAGGAATTAGATCTAAAATGCGATGGATGTCTCTCAAAAAGCCCATGTCTAACATACGGTCAGCTTCATCTAAAACTAAAATTTCAACTTTTGCCAAAGACAATAACCGCTGGTTGTTTAAATCTAAAAGTCTACCTGGTGTTGCTATTAAAATGTCAACGCCATTGCGAAGTGCATTTACTTGTGGTTTTTGATTTACGCCACCAAAAATAACCGTTGAGCGAAGCTCAGAATGCGTGCTGTATGACTTAATTTCTTCAAAGATCTGAGCAGCTAATTCTCTTGTTGGTGTTAAAATTAAAGAGCGAATTGGTCTGTTTCTAAAGTGTTTTTCAGCTTCTAAAATTTGCAGCATAGGTAGTGTAAAACCTGCTGTTTTTCCTGTGCCCGTTTGAGCCGATGCTAAAACATCTTTTCTCTCTAAAATTACCGGAATGGCTTTCTCTTGAATAGGCGAAGGGTCAGTGTAACCTTTTTCGCTTACGGCCTTTAATAAGTTTTCTGATAATCCGAGTGATTTAAACGACATGCAATTTTTTTTAGCTGAGGGCGGCAAGGTATGCTAACTTATGGAAGTAGGAGTATGTAATACCCGTAGTTGTGAACGTTTAATTTTTAATAGAAATAGAAAGTAAAAATTTAAAAAAATAAGTACGTAATGGTCTAATTGCAGCGATTCGTAGAAACGATGAAAATAGTTCTTACCCATTAAATTGTTGGTCTGAGCCCAATGCAGAATGATATATTTACATAACTGATTATTTTTAATGTTATGGCAAACAATTTAATAGATAAAAGCGTCAAGACCTCAGTGGAGGTGAGTATTCGATTGATTCTGATGTTTATAATCATTGCTTGGTGCTTATTGTTATTGCTACCTTTTATAGAACCTGTTCTGTGGGGTGTAATTATTGCGGTTTCGGTTTCTCCACTTTACCTGAAAATAAACAAGAAACTTAGAGATAAGCCAAAGTTAACAGCGGCTATTATCGTGCTTGCTTTTTTTGCGGTTCTTATTATTCCATCTTTTTTATTAGTGAGCTCTATTACAGATAGTGTTGGAGAGCTTATGGACCTGATGGAAAATAGTGAATTGAAAATTCCACCGCCAGACGCAAGCGTGGAAGACTGGCCTTTAATAGGGGGGAAAGTTTTTTCCATTTGGTCTTCATTTTCAGTGAATATTGAAGATGCCTTAAATAATTATGAAGGTGAGATAGCTCAAGCAGGAAAATCAGTTTTAAGCTCTATAATAGGCTTGACTGGAACCATAGGAATGTTTTTGTTGTCTATATTAATTTCAGGTGTTTTACTTGCCACCAAAGGAACCAATGCATTAATGCAAAAGTTTTTTGTTCGCCTTCTGGGTGATAAGGGAACTTCCTTTTCTAAGCTGTCAGAAAACACAATAAAGGGAGTAACCAAAGGAGTAATTGGGGTTGCTTTTATACAAGCAACGCTATTAGGTATTCTCTTTGCATTGGCCGGAGTGCCTTACGCGGGTATCTGGGCAGTATTGTGCTTAATCTTGGGTGTTATGCAACTGCCACCTACTGTGGTGTCTATTACTGTCGTCTTTTATATTT
>UPTG01001578.1_pt1 | contig 16676 bp, 12 predicted proteins | sample 2160121 | NCBI WGS metagenome assembly UPTG01 (sample SAMN06266255, study PRJEB28933) | marine metagenome | isolation source: Columbia River Estuary | place: USA:Columbia River Estuary, USA | collected 2014-07-27
ACGTGCTTTTCTTCACCCTCCGCGGTCTCCAATTGCTCCATCAACGCCGCAATTCCCCCATGAAGTTGAGACTTTTCGGTACTAAACTGCTCGGCTTGTTCGGCCTTATCGAAAACAATCTCTTCCGCCACAGTATTATCAACCCATGCTTTTTGTTTCTCTCTCTGCCTCGCAGATCGAAGCAGGGCTTTCTCCGCAGCATCAAGTTGGCGCTGATTTATAAACCCCGAAGAGACTATTTCAATATGCTCACGATGAAGAATATCCAGCACAGCAATACGAAGGTTTGATCGTGCAGCGATCAATTCTTTTGCTTCGGTCAAGACACCAGAGATTCGGTAGGTAATAGAAAAATCACCCAGCGCTTGAATATGCACGAAGGGTTCTTTCAGGCCGCTTGTCGCCGCCGCTTCAAGTAACAAGGGACGAATTTGATTGTGATTCAGATCGTACGCTAAAGAGAGCGTGGTAGAGACAATTACGCCGGAATTTCGAACTGTTGCGACCGGATGCGTCACCAATAATGTGTTTGGTATCGCAATCAACTCACGGCTCTCGGATTGAACTTCGGTATCAAATAGCCCTCGTTCAGCGACTCTGCCAAAATGCTCATTAACCTGAATAAAATCTCCCACTCGAAATGGGGACGTCACTCTTAACTGAATGCCAGCCATTAAATTGGCAAATATATTGCCTGATGAAAAAACAAATACTGCAGAGATCACCAGACCAATGAGGCCAATGATTTGATTTCTTGTATCCGATTCAACGGGTATCGCCAAGACAATGACAACCATGCCAATAAGCGTCAACCCCATCATTGTGAGTAATCTCGGGAACAACTTTTCGCTTCCGAGGTCGGTCTGGCGCGCAATTAACAACATGTGTGCAATCCACAAAACCAGCAGCACACTGATCACCGTGAAAAAAAATGGCATAAACTCAACCAACGCGGCTTGTATTGCTTCGGGTGGAAACATTCTTGTCTCTTGATTTTCAATTGGCTTGTATTCGCTCGGTGGGTCAATGAACCACCCCGCGCGCTCCAGCAGGACGACTAGTATCAAAACTTGGGGAGGAAATTGCAATGGCGAGCTTTACTCCGTAAATTATCCAGAATATACGGATCGGAAACCTTTTACTGATTTACCGGTCCTGCTAAGCAGCCAACAGGAGAATGTCTTGAAAACTATCGAGTCAATTGAGAAATACAAAGAAGAAATGACTGGCTGGCGACGTGATATCCACGCCCACCCTGAAATTGCTTTCGAAGAGCATAGAACAGCTCGAATCGTGGCAGAAAAACTCGAGAGTTTTGGCATTGAGGTAGAAACCGGCATTGCGGGTACCGGCGTCGTTGGCACACTAAAAAAAGGTCGGGGCAACGTCGCGATTGGGTTGAGAGCTGACCTCGATGCGCTGCCTATTCAGGAAGCCAATGATTTTGATCACGCATCGGTAAACCCGGGGAAAATGCATGCCTGTGGTCACGATGGCCATACCACAATGTTGTTAGGCGCAGCAAAATACCTGGCTGAGGAATCAGACTTTGAAGGCACTGTACATTTTATTTTTCAACCGGCAGAAGAAAACGAAGGTGGTGGTCGGGCAATGATTGAAGCGGGATTGTTCGACAAATATCCGGTGGAGTCTGTGTTCGGCATGCATAATATTCCCGGCATGCCTGTGGGCACTTTCGCGATCAAATCTGGACCCATGATGGCGGCATTCGATATTTTTAGGCTGACTATTACCGGCAAAGGTGGTCACGCCGCAATGCCCCAGTTCACTATCGACCCCATGTTGGTCGGTACAAAAATTGTTGAAGCCTATCAGTCAATCATCAGTCGATTTATCGACCCACAGGAGCCAGCCGTCATCAGCGTGACGCAATTTCATGCTGGCGACGCCTACAACGTCATACCTAACGAGGTGGAGATCAGAGGTTGTACACGGTGCTTTTCACCGAAGGTTCAGAGCCTGATGGAAGAAAAAATGCGCATCATGGCAACCGAGATCGCACGTGCCTACGGGGCGCAGACCAATTTCTTTTATGAAAAACGTTACCCAGCCACCATTAACTCAAAGACAGAATCTGACGTCGCAGGGGAAGTCGCCGCCAGTATCGTAGGCGCCGACAGAGTGAACTTCAATCCCAAGCCAGCGATGGGCTCCGAAGATTTTGCTTTTATGTTGCAAGAAAAGCCGGGTAGCTATATCTGGACAGGTAATGGAGACGGCGAAGGGTCTTGCGCAGTGCATAATCCTGGGTATGACTTTAATGACGATGTGCTACCAGTAGGCTCGACCTACTGGGTCAGGTTGGTTGAGAAGTTACTTCCGTCTTTATCGTAACGACTCTGCGGGCAAGTAAAAACACCCCGATACGTTCGACTAAGCACAATTGAAAAATGCCAAGACCTGCACTCAAAAGGTGTTAGGTATCAAGAGACAATATGACAATCCGGGTTAGTAAGAAACAGATACAACAACGTCGAGCAGCGTTCTAAGCCACTACTCAACAAATAACAATAAGCCAAATTTATGAAAAACCAACCTAAGTTTTACAAAAGCAGCATCCTGCTTATCATCACGCTTCTTGCCGGTTGCGGTGAAAACTCCGAAACCGTAAGTCAAATGAACGTAGGAGACCTGAACAACACAGTCGTCTCTTCAAATCAGTCTAACAATCTATCAACTGAAGAATTCACCAGACTTCAGACCAGAGCCGCCAACGTCAAAATCATCCGAGATGATTATGGCGTACCACATATCTATGGCAAGACAGATGCCGATACCGTATTTGGCCTCCTCTTTGCGCAAGCGGAGGATGATTTTAACCGGGTAGAGCGCAATTATATCTGGGCAATCGGCAGACTCGCCGAGGTTGAAGGGGAAGATGCGCTGTTCAGTGATCTGCGCGCACGACTTTATATGACCACAGATGAAGCGAAAGACGCTTATGAGGCGTCACCTGATTGGCTAAAGGCACTGTGTGATGCCTATGCAGACGGGTTAAATTTTTACTTGGCGACACACCCCGAGGTCAAACCCAAGTTACTCACTCGGTTTGAACCTTGGATGCCGATGTTTTTTTCAGAGGGTTCAATCGGTGGCGATATTGAACAGATACCCCTTGCAGGTATTCGCGAGTTTTACGGTTCAGCGAACCAGACAAAAAAACCGCTGCTATCACTCACGGATTCTCAATCACACTTCGGCCTGAGGGAACCTCGAGGATCAAATGGTTTTGCTATCGCCGGGGAGCGGACAGCATCGGGTAACGCAATGTTACTTATAAATCCCCACACATCATTCTACTTTCGTGGCGAAGTCCATGTCATCAGTGAAGAAGGCCTGAACGCCTATGGTGCGGTCACTTGGGGACAGTTTTTTGTCTACCAGGGATTTAACGAAAATACAGGTTGGATGCATACATCAACGCGACTCGACTTTATGGACGAATTTATCGAGCAGGTTGAAGAACGAGACGGAAATCTGATGTACCGGTATGGTGACGCGTGGCGTCCAGTTGAAGTATCGGAAGTCACATTACAGTATCAAGATGGCGAAAAGCTTTCTGAACGCACCTTCCCTATGTACCACACACATCATGGACCTATTACTCACACGATTGATGGTCAGTGGGTGGCAACCAAAATAAACTGGGATCCCGTTAACGCGTTGCAACAGTCCTACATCAGAACAAAACAGACAGGGCACGAGGGTTTCAGGGAAATGATGGATATTCGCACCAATTCATCTAACAACACTGTCTATGCCGACTCCGAAGGAAATATTGCTTACTATCATGGCAACTTTGTACCCAGGAGAAACCCTGCCTATGATTTCTCGAACCCTGTAGACGGCAGTAACCCTGATACAGACTGGCAAGGTGTACATACCGTCGATGAAATTATCACCATCCTCAATCCTGAAAATGGCTGGATTCAGAACTGCAACTCAACCCCTTTCACCGCTGCCGGAACGTTCAGTCCAGTGCGCGCAAACTACCCTGTCTATATGGCCCCGGATGCGGAAAACTTTCGCGGTATTCATGCTATTAAAGTGCTCACCGACGTCGAAGACCTGACGCTGGATAAGCTAATCGATTTGGCCTACGACCCTTACCTACCCGGATTTGAAAATCTCATCAAAGGATTAATCTCAGCCTTTGATAACAACAAACAAGCATTATCCGGCAACGACAGTCTGACCGCAGCGATTGACACCTTACGCGACTGGAATTACGCAGTGTCAACCGATTCAATCGCCATGACACTAGCACACCACTATGGCATGCAATATGGAGAGACCGGCGCAAACCCGAAATTCGGCGGTGCTGAGCTAATTGATTATTTCGGCACTCAATCACCCGAAATAGAAAGGCTGAATGTTTTCCAGACGACATTAGCGAATCTCGAGCGGGATTTCGGTAGCTGGGAAACACCCTGGGGCGACATCAATCGATTTCAACGGTTGACGGGCGACATTCAACAACCCCACGATGATGCAGCGCCCAGTCATGCCGTTGGTCTGGCATCCGGCAGGTGGGGAGCTCTCGCTTCATTTGGCGCAAAAAGATATCCGGGTACAAAAAAGATCTATGGCTCCTCTGGCAACAGCTTTGTCGCAGTTGTCGAATTTGGCGAGAAAGTTAAAGCAAAGTCTTTACTTGCAGGTGGACAAAGCGGAGACCCCGAATCGCCTCACTTCGATGATCAGGTAAACCGGTACCTTGACGCAGACTTCAAGACAGTCGCCTACTACGATGAAGACGTGGAAAAACGAGCGAGGGAAACCTACGCACCCGGGTTGCGATAAATGTAATCGAGGTCAAGGCACAGGCAGGCTAAGCCCAAGACCTCGAATTCATTTGTCGAGCAGCATTTACCGCTGAGCTTAAGAAGTCGGTCGTCTGCGTGACCAACCTTCTTTTGCTGCGCTCATATCGGTCAGGGACTCTTGCTCTTCAATCAATCGCTCTAGGGAAGCATCCGTACCGTGCACTAGTGGCTCATTGCTGAACATCGCTGCGTAGCTAAATCTACCGTTCCCCGCCTGAATAATTTTACCCGTCGGCGCATCATCGCGAGACATAAACAATACTGCAGGCGTCACAAGTCCTGGGGCGCGTTCCGGATCTGGGTTATCAAGGTCTTCATCTCTGCCAGGTACCGTGTTGGTTAATCGGGTGGCGGCAGCCGGGGCCAGCGTATTCACCTTGATGTTGTGAGATGCACCTTCAAGCGCCAATACATTCATCAATCCAACCATACCCATTTTAGCCGCACCATAATTGGACTGACCGAAGTTACCGAAAATGCCAGAGGTAGAACTGGTAAAAACAATGCGGCCAAAATTTTTCTCATAGAAAATAGGCCAGGCAGCATGTGTTACATAGGCTGTGCCATTTAAGTGAACGTCCATCACAATATCCCAATCATCCAGCGACATTTTTTTGAAGGACTTATCCCTCAAAATACCCGCATTGTTAATGAGAATGTCTATGGTGCCAAACTCACTAACAGCATCATCGATAATGCTCTGCGCCCCGGCGCGATCCGAGACAGACGCTTTATTAGCAATCGCGACGCCGCCGGCTGCTTTAATCTCCGCAACAACTTGATCAGCCGTGTCACTTGCCCCGCTACCATCAGCGCTGCCACCTAGGTCGTTTACAACAACTTTGGCGCCGCGACGTGCAAACTCGAGCGCGTGTGCTTTACCGAGTCCACCACCAGCGCCTGTAATAACAACAACTTTATCCGAAAATTCACTCACTGTTCGACTCCTCTTGCTTGATAAGTTCTCGCATTACGCCAGATGATGCCGAGGATCGCAACGCTGAAATCTATAGAGGGAGATTAGAGATACTGATAGCGCACCGATTCCATCAACTACCGTTGACAGCGTGAAAATGGGCAGTTTAGGATTGGAAGAAAAGCAGAGACCACTATCGATGTACCCAGGCGCCTACGCAGCGGAAACTCCAGCCATTATCATGGCCCAATCAGGCTCAGTCATCAGCTTCGGCGAGCTGGAGAAGCGGTCTAACCAAACAGCACATCTGTTCAGATCTCTTGGTTTGAAACGAGGTGACTCAATAGCCCTTGTGCTGGAAAACCATGAAGCATTCTTACCCATTTGCTGGGGAGCCTACCGGGCAGGACTCTATTTCACCGCTATCAGCTATCGACTTCAGGAAAATGAAGTCCAGTACATCGTTAATGACTGTGGGGCGCGTGTTCTGATTACATCCACATTACTCGCAGATACCTTCGGCAAATTTAAGGACCACCTGATCAACAATCCAGCGTGTTATATGCTCGGTGGCGTTGTCGAGGGTGCAAGTTCGTTTGAAGATGCGATCGCATTGCAGCCCCCATCACCGATTGAAGACGAATCCTATGGTATGAGCTTGCTGTATTCATCTGGAACAACCGGTATGCCCAAGGGCGTAAAAAAACCCCTGATAGAAGCGCCATGGCCACAAAACATACCTATATTTCAGGCAGCACAATTAAGATATCAGTTTGATACTGAAACTGTTTATCTCTCACCTGCCCCGCTCTACCACGCCGCACCTCTCGGTTTTAACATGAATACACTTCGCTACGGCGGCACCACCGTCATCATGGAACATTATGATTCCGAGGAGGCTTTAAAGCTCATAGAACAACATAAGGTTACCCATAGCCAGTGGGTACCAACCATGTTTGTCAGGATGTTAAAGTTACCAGAAGTTGTGCGCACCCAGTACGACGTCAGCAGCCAACGAATAGCCATCCACGCCGCTGCACCCTGCCCAATTGCCATCAAAGAACAAATGATCAACTGGTGGGGACCCGTTATTTCAGAATACTATGCGGGAACTGAAGGTAATGGTTCTACAACAATAACTTCAGAAGAATGGTTAGAGCACAAGGGCTCTGTTGGTCGGGCCGCAAACGATTGCATACTACATATTCTTGATGAAGGTGGTCACGAAGTGCCACAGGGAGAGATTGGCGGCGTGTATTTCGAAGGGGGCGGCAAGTTTGAGTATCTCGGAGACAAGGCAAAAACTGCCGCATCTCAATCACAGGAAGGTTGGTCTACCCTCGGCGACGTTGGTTATCTGGATGAAGAAGGCTACTTGTACCTGACCGACAGAAAATCTTTTATGATCATTTCGGGTGGCGTTAACATCTATCCTCAAGAAGCTGAAAATGCGCTGATTAGCCACCCCAAGGTCACTGACGTTGCTGTATTTGGCGTACCCAACGAAGAATTTGGCGAGGAGGTCAAAGCCGTCGTGCAGCCAGCGAGCATGGATATCGCAGGGACAGCACTTGAAGCTGAACTCATCGCTTACGTGCGCGATCAGATTTCTCATATTAAATGTCCAAGAACAATAGACTTTATCGAAGAGCTACCCAGGCATCCAACGGGCAAACTGTACAAGCGACTATTGAAAGATAAATACTGGTCCTGACTCAGCGATTCAGTTAGATCGCCGTGAACGCTGCGAGAAAACCAACAATATCACTACTGCGGAGATACAAATGGTGGACAAAACGAAGATACCGCTTCCTCAGCCAACCCCGGAAACAGCACACTTCTGGGCCGGTACTAAAAACGAGACACTTAAGCTTCAGCGTTGTGATGACTGTAACAACGTTTATTTTCCTCCGCGGCCTTTTTGCCCCTCTTGCGCGTCGCGCAAAGTTAGCGTGTTTGACGCTTCAGGCAGTGCGACACTGTACAGTTATGTGATTAACAATCGACCACATCCAGCCTTCGATGGCCCTTACTCGATTGCCGTCGTGGAGCTGGAAGAAGGTCCTCGAATGATGTCGAATATTATTAATTGTCCTCAGACGCCAGAAGCCCTCGAGCTGGATATGCCTCTCGAAGTTGTGTTTGAGTCAATGTCGGAAGAAATATCCTTGCCCTACTTTCAGCCCGCAACATCTGACTCGAAAAATTCGGACAGCAGGAACCAATAGGTTGGCCCTACAATCAGGAGAATAAGTATGAGAAGAAATAGCGTGTCTATTGTTGGAGCCGCCGAAACCACAGATCTTGGTAAAATACCTGGACTCAGTCAGATTCAGTTACATGCAGACGCAGCCCTTAACGCAATTGCCGACGCCGGGCTTAGACTCAGCGATATTGACGGCATTGCAAGCGCGGGAGAATCGCCGACGAATCTGTCTCACTATCTTGGTCTGGTACCCACATGGGTTGATGGCACCTCCGTCGGAGGATGTTCCTTCATGCTGCATGTCCGCCACGCGGCAGCCGCAATCAACGAGGGCTTATGTAACACGGTTCTCATCACTCACGGTGAAAGTGGTCGTTCCAATGTCGGGCGAAGTGCCTTTCGAGGTGGTGGTCGCAGTACGATACCTGGTCAATTTGAGGGTCCCTATGGCGGAATGGGTCCAACGACGTCCTTCACTTTACCCTTTCTGCGTTATATGAAAGACACGGGTACAACCGCCGAGCAACTGGCAATGGTTGCCGTTGTGCAACGAGCATGGGCGACAAAAAACCCAAGGGCAACACTGCAGACACCGACGACTGTCGAGGAAGTCATGAACGACAGAATGATTGCCTATCCATTTACCAAGTCAGAATGCTGTCTGGTGACTGACGGCGGCGGCGCGTTGATATTGACCCGTGCTGAGCGAGCAAAGGACTTCCCCAACAAGCCCGTTTATATCCTTGGAACAGGAGAAAGTGTCGAGACACCGATGATCAGTCAGATGGAAGACTTTACCACCTCCCGTGCATTCAGGGTCTCAGGTCAAAAAGCTTTTGAAGAGTCGGGTATCACGCATAAAGATGTAGATCATTTGATGATTTATGACGCATTCGCACATTTGCCCTTCTACGGTCTCGAGGATCTTGGCTTCTGTAAGAAAGGTGAAGCAGGTGGGTTTATCTGGGAACAGAATACTGCGCCCGGAGGCAGCTTACCGCTTAACACTAATGGTGGTGGCTTGAGTTATATGCATTCAGGCATGTACGGTATGTATGCACTTCAAGAAAGCGTTAGGCAAATGCGCGGCACCGCAGCAGCCCAAATTGACGACGCAAAAATATCGGTCTGTCATGGTGTTGGCGGCATGTTCGCTGCCAGCGGCACCATTGTCATGACTAACGACCCGGCATGATCCTCAAGCCAAACCCGTTATTCATTGGCGCTGGTGTTACCCGTTAGACGAGAAACGCCAGCGCCTGAAGAATTTTCTTATAGTCCTTCGCCTGAAATTCTACTGTATAGGATTCGACTACCATGGCTCCGGCGTTTAGCATTAGAGGTTTATTCCGATAGCCGGCAGGCCCTTGCCATCGCAAAAATAGAGATCTAATCCTATTTATCGAACACTTGTCGGCCCGCAACATACGTTGCTAGCACCTGTATTTTCGCCAAATCCGCTTTATCCAAAGTTAATGGATTCTTGTCCAAAATCACGAAATCTCCATATTTACCCGGTTTCAGACTACCAATTTCTTTTTCCTGAAACGCACCGTAAGCACCTTCAATCGTCATCGCTTTAAGCGTCTGTTCGACGTCTAAGGCCTCATTAGGATACCAGCCTCCGGCAGGGGTACCATCAAGCTTCATTCGGTTTACGGCAAAATACAAAGTTTCAACCGGATGCCAAGGCTCGCCTGGCAAGTCACTATTTATCATCAAGCGACCACCTGCTTTCAGGATTTTCTGCCAAGCATAAGCATAACCGATGCGCTCAGGTCCCACCCTTTCTTCCGCCCAACCACTATCACCCACGGCATGGCTAGATTGCATCGAAGAAATGAATCCATGACTGGCCACTCTGTCAAAATAATCAGGTAGGACAACTTGAGCGTGCTCGATACGCCACCTATGATCCTGCTTTGGTACTGTTTCCAATGCGCGTTCATAGATACCTAGCGTTCGATCGTTACCTTCGTCACCGATCGCGTGCACGGCCATTTGAAAGCCATATTTTGCTGCTCGCTCGGCCAGCGAGTTAACGGCTTCAGGCGAAATTCTTTCCGTTGGGCTTGCTTTTTCAGGGTGGTCTGAATAAGGCGCCCTCAACATGGCTGTTCTGGATCCAAGAGAGCCATCGTAAAAAACCTTAATACTCCGAACGGCAAACATGCCATCTGTGCGCTCTAGCTTGCCCCGCTGAAACCAAGCGTTCATCAACAGTTCATCGTTACCATTTAACAGGCCATAAACCCGGATAGGTAACTCTTCAGTTTCGGCTAATTGCTGATAGGCCGCCACATCTGCTGCCTCCATGCCGGCTTCATGTATGCTCGTTACCCCCTCCGCAGCCATCGAAGTCAACCCAGCTATTATCGCTTCCTTTAACTGACTATTTGATAAGGGCGGAATGTGATCCGTGACCATTTTTTGTGCCAGTGTCAACAGCACGCCGCTAGGACTGCCGTCAGGACGCTCTAGTATCTCACCTACCTCAGGATTGGATGTTGTTGATGTTATTCCCGCACGTGCCAGCGCCTTCCCGTTAACAAAACCGGCAAAACCATGCAACGACTCAAGCATCACGGGATTATTTGGGAAGGCTCGATCAAGCAATAAGCGGTCGGGATAGCCGTTAGATGCAAACTCTCCCTCATCCCAGCCCTGCCCTAACAACCATTCCTCGGGTTCAGGATTTGGAAACTTCTGCTGGAGGCGACTAACCATTTCGGCGGTATTTGTGACACCAACAAGATCTGCTTTTACGGCATCGGTTCCCAATTCCCGGACATGAGCATGACTGTCAATAAAGCCGGGAAGAACGGTAGCACCCTTGAGATCGACTCTTTTTGCACCTTGCGACAACATCTCAAGATCAGCAAGCGGACCCAAACTCCTGATTCTGCCTCTCCTGATTAACATTGCCTCAGCAACCGGGCGCCCATCGTCCATGGTGATAATGTTACCGCCAAAAAGAAGTACATTTGCATTGTTATCGGCATTTAAGGGCGCGTGTTTCAATTCACTCGCCCCGACACAACCACTGAGCATGAGACAGACAGTCATTAATGTAATTTGGGCACTCATGGCTTCTCCGGGAATAGAAAATTCGATAATCGCGGCTAAACTATGAACAATTTAGCGTGCCGCATCAATAACAAGTAAGGTAATCCTTAGACCAAGATTAAAACTCTATAAGGGCAATACACACAACTAACACTTGGGTTTTTGACGCAACGTACTTTTTCACGATAGAAGCAGGTAACATGAACGACACAAAGGAAAATCATGAACGAACTGCCACATTGCCCGAAGTGCGAATCTAAATACACCTATCAAGACGGATTATTGTTCATTTGTCCTGAATGTGCCCATGAATGGCCAACAAGCACAGAAGTGCACAGTGAGATAGATGACGACCTGATGGTCGTGCAAGATTCTAACGGTACCCCCTTGGCTGACGGGGATTCAATCACAGTGATCAAGGACCTGAAGGTCAAAGGCTCCTCAGCCGTGGTGAAAGTCGGCACCCGGGTTAAGAACATCCGTCTCGTGGAGGGAGATCACAACATCGACTGTAAAATTGATGGCATTGGAGCGATGAAACTCAAATCGCAATTTGTAAAGAAAGCCTGAGTAATCCCTGCACCCACTTTAATGGATGTCTAAACTGACTACCCAAACCGGCGCAAGTCAAAAGCGGAAATTAATGCGTCCGGAGTTCGAAGCCTAACCTAGGAAAGTGCACCGAGATATTACCGACACGCGCATCTGTTCGCCTTATTGCCAGTTCTTCTAGTGATGCTATCTGCAGTTTTCCCTGAACCGGAATTAATCCATAATCCGTTGGAATGATCTCCACATCATCACCGGGTTTAAGTTCACCGGGATGCATACTTCCCATGACCTCGTCACCCAAAGGCTCAGCCTTAGAGGCAATATCAAGTGCCGCATCACCGCTTATATGCGTGACGTGCCCATGACCAAAAGCCATCATCCGCTGGATCCATGAAACAACGTTAGGAAATGGATCAAGCGTATCCCTAATAGCGTCTCTACTGTATACAAACCAGCAACAATGATATGTGGAAAAGTCCGCGGCAGCGGGTTTATCACCAAACAAGAAACCACCATCTGATAGCTGCTTATCAAGATGTTTCATATGGGCCAGAAAATAGGGCATCGCCATTTCAAATTCCATTCTGATTTGCAATCCGCCCTTCGAGAGCTCAGCCCGATCAGCCATGAATGCTGCTGCAGCCTCCGGATCTGAAAATAACGGATTATCTATCATGGCTTTAGGTTGAAACGCTATGGCGACCGCAACGCGAAAGAAAAAGGTGTCAGTCCAGTTTGCAAGCGCATTATTCGCAGCATCAACCGCCGCCGGATATATCGTGGAATCGGGGTACAGACGATCAATCAGCCTGCAGATAATTGCAGTATCGCAATAAACATCAGCGCCATTTTGCATGACCGGTGTTTTCCGATAACCGCCACTTAGAGGCATTAACAGCGGCTTCGGCATAATTACTGGAATCTCGACAGAGCTGTAATGTGCCTGCTTGTATCCGAGCAGCACGCGTATTTTTTCTGAAAACGGGGAAGCAGGGTATTGATGGAGAATGAGGTCTGACATGTTCTTACGCCTTTATCTGAAGTTTCTTTGCCTATAAGCACGCGAGGACGCGTTCATTGATGATAGCACTTGCAGACAATATTTTTTATAGTGCGATGGAAGATCAACTGACCCGCGGAAGAGAAATAATGAGATTAGAAAAGCCACGAATCCAACCCCTGACCCTCGAAAACAGCAACGAAGATCAAGCAAAAATGCTCAAGCAGCAACAAATCAGAGGTAAACCCGCAAACATATTTTTGACCATGGCGAACCACGAGAAGCTAGCGAAACGCTGGCTAGTGTTTGGAAACCATATTCTTTCGAAGTCTACCCTCGACCCTCGGGAGAGAGAAATCGCGATTTTGCGTATTGGTTGGCTATGCCAAGCCGGCTACGAGTGGGGTCAACACGTGGTGATAGGCAAAGCGGCAGGCATGAGCGAAGAAGATATTGATAATATCAAAACTGGCGCAGACGCCGGATGGTCAAAACACGAAGCGCTCATCATCAAAGCTGCAGATGAATTACACAGCGACGCCTTTGTCTCTGATGAGACCTGGGTGGGTTTAAAAGAGACTTACTCCGATCAACAGATGATGGATCTGGTCTTTACCGTCGGTCAGTACAATATGGTTTCAATGGCGCTGAATTCGTTCGGTGTCCAGCTCGATGACTATATAGAAGGATTCTAAATGAGTAACGACTTGACCAACATGCTTGCCTAATCGAGCACAACACTCTTGTCTATCTGCGCCCAAGCAACTTTGGCCATATCAAACGCGCCCTCTCCGGCGGCTTCGGCCTGCACATTGGCGGCGGTTCCGTCCTGGACGCGCTTGGCGATTCCCTGAAGAATCGCCGCTAGACGAAACATGTTAAACGCAAGATAGTAATCCCAGTTGTCGATACCGCTGCGCCCGGTCCGTTCGCAGTAGGTTTCGACATATTCTTGTTCACTGGGTATACCCATAGCCTTCAGATCCATGCCACGCAAAACGTCACGGTACGGGCGACAGAGGTAGGCGAAGTCTGATAGTGGACTACCCAGTGTACTGAGTTCCCAATCTAAAATACCAACTACTTCGTTCCGCTCCTTATGCATCATCATATTGGCTATCTGCAAATCGCCATGAACAATGCTACAGGTTTCATCGACGGGCACGTTCTTCGGCAAATACTCGATGAGATTATCCATGTAAGGATTATCAATCGTTTTGGTGTACTCATACTGACCACACCATCTCTTCAGTTGTCGGCCAATATAGTCCGTGTGTTTGCCATAGTCTGATAGACCAACAGCTTCAAAGTCCACCTTATGGAGACGGGCGACGGCGTCATTAGCTGAGTCAAAGAATGCGGCCCTTACTTCAGGCGCCCAAGGCCCAATATTTGCGTCCCAGATTACGCGACCGTCGAGGTATTCCATGATATAAAAAATTGTGCCGATTAAACCCTCGTCATCACACATGGCATAAACTTTCGCACTGGGAACGTTGGTGTTTTGCAGAGCCGACAATACTTTAAACTCTCGATCAACGGCATGCGCGGACTTCAACAGCTCACCAGCGGGTTTTTTCCGCAGTACGTACTTTTTACCTCCGGCCTGAAGCAAATATGTGGGGTTGGATTGCCCACCCGCAAATTCTTCTACCGTGAGAGACCCACTGAAACCAGCAACGTTTTCCTGCATGAATTTTTGCAAAGCCGCAACATCAAATTGATGTTGCGACTGAACAGGTATGGTGCCGGTATTCTGCAGTACGTCAAAATCTGTCATTTGCGTCGGTCTTTTCCGATCAGGACACAGTCCATGTGTGTCCACCACGGAGAATCGCATTTACGTCAGCGGCGCCCTTGGTTTCCCTGACCGCAATACGCTGCGAGTAAACATCGTCGACGAACGCCCGGGTCGGATTACAATAGATCACACCAAATGGCTCGGGAAAGTCAGGCGAGTGAATCCGAGAAATCATTTGCGCAATGGTGATATTGGTCTCATCGTGTACCAATATATCGTCAAGCGTGACGCCTTCTTCCCCCAGCGTGACAACTTCAAGCGTTAGGGTCTTCATATTCAACCTTATGCCCTTCTCGTTGTCAGTACCGAACAGCATTGGCTCGCCATGCTCAAGCACAAGACGCGTATTCGAGGCATTCTTTTTGTCTTTGACCAGATCAAATATCCCATCATTGTAAACTGGGCAATTTTGGTAGATTTCGACAAATGAAGTCCCCTTGTGTGCATGCGCGCGTGCAAGCAAAGGCGTCAAAGACTTAGCTTCAGTGTCGATGCCACGCGCTACAAATCGGGCGCCTGCGCCCAGTGCAAACGCTGCTGGGTCGAGGGGTTGATCTATAGACCCATCCGGAGTGGATGGAGATTTAGTCCCGACTTTTGAAGTAGGAGAATATTGCCCTTTCGTCAGACCGTATATTTCATTATTGAACAACAATCTTTCTCCCTGCTTACCAGCTACCGACCTGTTATGAATTCTGAGTTGTCTTGCCTTGTACTTCCCCCTCTTCTTTCCCTTGACTGATGTACTTATCTCCAGTTTTTCATGTAGCACATTGCCCTTCAGGTTTCCTTGGGTCCTTGATGTTGTGATATTAATCCTCGATTCTGTTGATGGCATACATCTCAGCCTACTCTTTATCTCTGCCAGTGTAGCGTTGAAGCCTTCGTTGCTTTCTTCGGAGATACGACCTGTCATGTGATACTTGCAAACAAATTCTCAAATTGTGCAAAACAATCCGTGATACTTGTTAAATGACTTCTCTGGGAAAGCATCCTCCCAGGTGCACCACAGCATAAACAATTTACGATCACAATCTTGGGGGGACCTCTTCTTCTGGCTTTTTAGGAAGCACCCCACATCATACAAATTCTTTCCCAAGGCCTTCCACTTGACAACTTGAGGGTCTAGCCATTCCCAAATCTTGTGTCCTTGGGGGTACATCCCAATCAGAGTATCAAATACCTTGTGACAGTTCCCAACACTAGTCAATCCATTCCCGTTCATTTGCTCCTGTCCACTATTCTTAGGATCCAATTTTCCACCAGCACGTGTCTCTACCATCTTCCAAAGAGCAAACTCCAAGTCACTCTCAGCCCTCTTTCCATCCGTCTTTGGTCGTGCCTTCAGTAGTCCCTCCAATGATTTCAATCCTGCATGAATGAGATTCCAAGTCCCAAAGTCTTCATTGGCCACCAGCTTAGCTAAGTCTCCGCGGCAATCATCCTCCTCAGCCCGAAGAACATCATACTCACCTTCCTGGGTCATTGGCTGCCTAATCCTCTTCCTCACTGCCGCCAATCTTTGCTTTACGGCCTTTATCTCAGGAGTCTGGTTTGATGGCTTCATTTCTTGTCCTACCGCCTTCAACTTGGAAGTCACTTCATCTTCTATTGTCCCCATAAACACCGCCCACTCTTTATCCGCCATGAAAGTCCGTATTGATGATGACACAGCAATCCAAAAATGTGTGATATGTCCACATGGAGTGTGCATGATTCCTCCGTTCTGTTTGCATGCAGGCACATTGATGATGGGTGCATTAAACGAGGACCCCGTCCTCGCGTTGTCTCTCTGTCTGTCCTTTGCGCTAATCTTCATCCTTCCTCCTGCAGTCAGCTTGTCCCATACGGCATGTGTCTTATCAAATGCAAGGTCCCCAACTTGCTTTGGTGGATCCCTTTCAACAGTTATTCCCACAAACTCTCCAATATAATCTACCAACTCATTGGGTAAACGAGGAAGATCCATTCTTCTGCTCTCTTCTGGTATTGAATTCCATATTGCCCAACGCAACGTGCGTTGTTGAATCCACTCTGGGGCCTTTCCCAAATTATGTTTAGATACCATACAGCACAACATGGGGAAGCTTATCGCCGTACTTGCCTGTCCGGTCAATATATTGATTTGTTTGTTATCATTCGACACATGTCCTGATACCTGATGACACTTCACCTTCAATCGTTCGTGTTCATGTTCATCCAATTGGTAACACTCTCCAAGCTTCCATGCGGCTACCACCATTCCATCAAATTCAAAACTTAATCCGACCACGCACAATTCATCGGAT
>UPTG01001593.1_pt1 | contig 16591 bp, 16 predicted proteins | sample 2160121 | NCBI WGS metagenome assembly UPTG01 (sample SAMN06266255, study PRJEB28933) | marine metagenome | isolation source: Columbia River Estuary | place: USA:Columbia River Estuary, USA | collected 2014-07-27
CAATGAACCAATCATATTAACTGTGTTACGAACAAGTGATGTTAACTGCTTGGGCTTACGACCCATATCACCTTTCATATCACCTTTGTTAAACTGATCAATATCAGTAGGTGTTAGTAACATACCTAAACTGTCGACTACAAACAATACTTTAGGACGTTCTTCTTCATCCATTGTTTTATAGTCTGCAATAAATGTTGACAGTGTTTTAGCAACATCATCAATCATTGACATATTAAGTTTTAGTAGTTTGTCATCTGCTGTGTCTACATCTAATGCTTGTAGCCACGCTTCGTCAAGTGCATTCTCTGAATCAATTAAGACTACAAAGATGCCTTGGTCTTGTGCCGCTTTTACAATGTTACCTGCACAGATATATGATTTACCTGCACCTGATTCTCCTGCAAAAACAGATACCTTACCTAGCGGAACACCTTTATGAAAGTCTCCTGAGATAAGATAGTTGAGTGCATAATTTCCTGTACTAATCCAATCAGTCGGGTCATTGAACCCTGCACTCATTCCTGAAATGGATTTAGTTAGTTGTGTCCTAAACTTAGTAGGATCAAACGCTTTATTCGCCATGGTATCTCCTGTTTTTAAAAGCCGTTAATTTATGAGTTACAAGCATTACACTTGTAACCCATATTAAATTATTATTAACTTTGACGTGCTCTGATCATTGCTAGAATGTCTTGAGCATTACCACCATCTGCTGGTGCCGCTTCAGCAGTTGGTGCTGGAGTTGCCGCAGGAGCCGCTTCTGCTACTGGAGCAGGTGCCGCTGGTGCTGGTGTCGGAGCAGGTGTTGTTGCCGCTGGTGCAGATGCCTTTAATGGATCACCTGTACGCTGTTGCATACCTGCTGGTCGGAAGTATTGTCCCCAACGATCTGCATCAAATGCTTCACCGTCTACTGACGCTTCAAACATTTCTTGCATTACTTTAAGTTCAATGTCTCCTGGCTTTTTAGGTAGGAAGTCATTTAGATTAAACAAGCCGTGTGTATTGACTGCTGCCATCTCTGCATCACCTAGTGGACGATCTCTACGAGCCCAATTACTTGTGCTATAGTCTGCGTATCCACCTTTGGATGTTTTGTTAAGACGGAAGTCTACACCAGCAGTATAATCTGTTGGCAATTCTTCCATATCTGGATCCATAAGCGCCTGCTTAATGATCTGGAAGATTTGTGGACCAATAATAAACCTACGAATTGGATTCTCAGGTGTGTTATCGTCCGTTAGTGGGTTATCCGTTACAAAGCCTTGGAAAATGTACGAACGCTTTTTCCAATACTTACGACCCATGTCTTCTAAACTTGGATCTTTAAACCAACCACGTACTTCGTTAAGAATGTTACATGTCTCACCATACATTTCCATACATGGAATTTGTACTTGTGTAGGGCGTGAATCTGTTTCACCTTTAATGCCTGCGAATGGAAGTTTAATAACGAGTCTTTCTTTCCAAAAGAAAGTGTTATCTGCATCGCCATCTGGCAAGAATCTCATCGTTGCCGACTCGCCTTCTTTAATATTCCAAAATGGGTAAATGCTGTTGTCACCGCCTGATGAGCGGTTGTTTGATCCTGCTTCTTGAGCTTTGAGCTTTGCTCGGATTTCTGCTAATGATGCCATAGTTTAATGCCTCCTATAAGTGCCTATGTTTTGTTTTGTAGCTACATTGCTACTTTCTTACGTGCCTATTATTTGCAGCACAGTTTTTATTATACACTGTTTTGCAACCTTTGTCAAGTCTTTTTTAAAGAAAAAGAAATAAAACTTATAAGTGGGTTAGCTAACTTATCTTAAACCAGCTAACTCACGTATTCTATCATACTCGCCTGTGTCTGGTGCTTCCATCTGCTGTGGTTGTGTGCGCATTTGAAACTCTTCAAACTTTGCAGTTACTTGTTCAATAAACTGCTTTGCTGATTCAATATACTCTTCGCCGTAGTCTTTTTCGACCATTGTTAGTACTGCTGTTTCGCCTTTTGGAAATGCACCTTCTTCTTTATCGTAGTAAGATAGTATGAACTCGCCTAATGGTGTCTTTTGTTCTTCTTTTTCTAACTTAATCTTTTCGCCGTCTGGGCCATCAATTTCATCGCCCTTTTTCTTGCCATTCATTTTGGCTTTTGCTACAGCGGCTGAGTATGCATTGCCTTCGTCCATATTATCGACTATTTGTTCAATCACGCCTTGGATAATATCATCTCTATCGTCGTCAGCATGTAAGCCGTGTTCCATACCGTATTCGGTAATTTCTTGGTCAAGCTCTTGATCGCTCATGCCCATTGCTTTTGCTAGTGCTTCTTCGCCGCCTTTTTCATATGCTGACATAAATTCGTCTGCCATTGCATCTGCTTTGCTTGGCTCTGAACTTGGATCAAAACTTTCATCTGCAACATGTACTGATACCATATCGTCACCGTTGCGTAGTCCGCCTTTTTTAACTTTTACGTGTTCTTTGCCGTACTTTGCTACAGCTTCTTCTGGTGACATACTAGTTTGCTTCCACTTCATTTCACCTTCAGCAAACTGGCCCATCATTTCTTCAAACGCTGATTCAATTTCCATTTCTTCTTTGCTTAAATGTTTGTCTTTAATTTTACTTTTTTTATTCTTTTTATTTGCGGTAAGTTTATCAACAGCAGCGCCAGCAACAGCTCTACCTGCTATTCCAGCAACAGCTGGAAGGAATTCGTTTAAATCGTCTGGATTAATATCCTCTGCTTTACTTGCTTCACTTACTAGTTTGTAAATGTATGGAAATACATCTGACAGTTCTTCATTAAACTGTCTAATAGTTAATTGGTCAATCCAATTTTCAGCAACGTCTGCTGGTACATCTTCCATTACAACCGGAGCAAATGCTTCAAATGCTTCTGCATAAAACTTTGGCTTTTGCAATGATTCAATTGTTTTCTTAACTGACGCAACACGGTCTTTAACAACGTCCATATACTCACTTAGACTTTCTGCCATTACACTAGAGCGACCCATGTAATTTTTGAACTTTCTAAGTTTTGCTAATTCTTCACTTAAACTTGTAATATGTTTACCAAATTCATCATATGCATTGCCGCCTTCAGCAACGTGTCTTGCCATTGCTCTTGCACCGCCTAGGTGTTTGAACGGATACATAAAACGTTCACCTTGTGCTGATTCTATATATATTTTACCAATACTTCTATTACGCCCTGTAGGTGAAGTTTGATCAATGCTTTCATTGTGCTTGATAATTAGTCTGGCTTCTCCAACATCTTGGTAACTTATTTTAGATGTGCCATATAATTTTGATTCTGTCATGTTGCTATCTCCGGATCGCTGTGCAAGATATTTATAGTCTCTTTTTTCTAAGTTAGACTTTGTTATGTCTCTAGTTGTAAAGTTTAATAAACGTTTTTTACTAAACTGCCTTAATTCTTTTAAGAAATCGTACCATGTACTTTTACTAACGTTATTTTCTGCAACGTCTTTATTGTGCATTACTACTACACCATCTTCATCCGATAATGATATACTAACTTTGCCAACGTCTGCTTCTGCTTCCCTAAAAGGAAATTCAAAGAACCTTGCTTGTTTAGGCTCACTTGTTACATTGCCTTCTTGGTCGCCAATTGTAACACCAGGGAATCTACCTCTGATTTTTGAAAACAATTCGTCTGCTATAATTTCTATATTCTGCATAATGTATTTATCAATAGTTGCTACTAACGAAGATTGGCATTGGTGGTTCATAATCGCCATCATCTTCTGCTTGGTTAAAGGAATTGTAGATCCTAGGATCCCAATCTTTGAGTACTGTCATCATTCTAATAGCAAGTAGTGTTGCACTTACTAAGTCATCTGTCATTCCTGACTTTGCTTGATAACTAGAGCCTGTAGCAACAAACCCCTTTAGTTCTGATAATAAGGGTTTGCTACGTACAATCATTTTATCGTTTTCAATCATAGTCTTTAGTCGACTACAGGCTGTAATCTTTGTACCGTGTGTAGTATTAAAGCCTTTACGGAACTTTCGCACATGTCCTTTTCGAATTGGTTCAGACACAAATAGGCCTGGTATATTCTCTTCCCCGAAATCGTTTATAACGATTAGTGCTGCTTCGCCGATGCCATTATTTTCTACACTCCAGTATATGCCGTTTGAATTCTTAGTTTCTTGTTCTAAGTATCTACAAATATCTGCTAACACACGTATTTGTCCAGGTATTGCTGTTTGGTTATGTTGCCATTCAGCTACTTGTTCATAACTAGGTAATTCAAATACTTGTATAGCGGCATGATCTCCGCCAGTACCCATTGATGGATCTAATGCTACAGCATAAGTGTACTGACTTGATGGTTTCTTATACCACCTAGTTTGCCCCATGTTAAGTGTAGGCGCTTTGCCTTCCATGGCCGCAAGTTTAATTGAGTTAATAAGTGTTTCATCAAATACTAAGAATTCACAGCCGTATTCACGCCTAAATTTCTCTTCTCCAATGCGACCTATTTCTGCTACCTTCCATTCATCATCACGATCAGGATGTTCTTCCCATTGTGCAACAAAACTATGAAAGCCATTTGACCCTAGTTTTGTTTCATTGCCGTGTGCGTCAAACTTCTCTTCTGCTTGTTTCCAAATAGTAGCAAATGTATCTTCATCACTATTAGGCGTACTAGTAATAATAGCACGACCACCTGTTGCTAGTGTAGGAGATATTGATGTCCAAAACTCTTCTGCGATGTTAGGTTGCACAAATGCAAACTCGTCACAGTATAGTAATGATATGGACATACCACGTCCTGTATTGCCTGTTGTAGTTTGTGCTACAATACGAGAACCGTTTTCAAACTCAATCGATTGTTTATTATAACTTACAACTCCTGCTCTAATATGATCAGGACAAGTTTCGTAAACAAATCTTATACGTGACATAATCTCTTGGGCGCCTGTGTACTTGTGTGCTGCAACAAGAATAGTTTGATCCGGTTTAAACATTGCATACCATGCTAGGTATATACTAGCACATGTAGTTTTACCTGTTTGTCTTGGCATCATATTAATATTAAAACGATAGTTATGATAACTGTGCATCAGTCTTAACTGATACTCGTAAGGATCAAACAACAACTTACCCCTTACAGGATGTTGTATAAAAGCAAAGTGTTTTGCAAAGTGCAAGTACCCTTCATCAGGATCCATACATTTTAGCAAATCCTCCATTTGCGCTTCTGTAAATTTTTCTTGTCTATTCGCCTTTTTGATTAAGACGCCATCGAGTGATTGTGCCATATTAATATTTAGTGAAAAAAATAGCACCCGGAGGTGCTATTTGAGTTGTGAGAGCTAGTAGTCTTTTTATTACTTATTTACAGCCGCAGCTGGCACAAGCCATCAATTTAACTTTACCTTTTTTGCCGCATTCTGGACACTTCTCTTTTTTCTCTTCCATTGCTTCTTTTTGGAACTGTGGAGGTACTTGACCTTTTTTAGGTTTGCTACCTTTGCCTTTGCCTGCGTCTTTAGCAGCTTTTTTCATTGGCTCTTTCTTGTCGCCGTCTTTATCTAGATCTAAAAAGTCTGGCTTGCCTTTCTTTTCAGCTAGTAAGTTATAAAGATGCTCTTTAATACCTTCCATTGCCATTGCATTATCGCCTGGCTGTGCAGCTTTGAATTGTTTCTTTTTACGATTAATTCCGCCACTTAAATCTTTAGTCATATAGTGGTGATCTCTATGTTCTGGATCGCCTTCTGAACCTTCTGGTGAGTTTGCCCATTCGTCCATATCTACATCTTCAACATCTGTATCAATGTCATCATTACAACTACTATCTGTTGTATCTTCGTCACCTGGTACTTCGTCTTTACCTGGAATCTCTGGATCATCTACAATACCTGCTAAACGTTCCATATCTAAACGTGGCGAAAGTGTTTTAGCTGTTACTGGTTCTGCTCCGCCTAATCCTGCGTTCTTCATCATGTCTAGTAAATCTGCTACATGCTCTTTACCACTTGCATTCATTGACACACTTACTGTTACTGGATTGCCTTGATCCATAGCTGGTGCTGCACCCATTGGTGGCATCTCAGCTTCGTTTAATTGTTGTTTGTTCGCTTCGATATCAGTCATACGCTGAATCATATCTTTCATATTCATAATTTAGCTCCCTATTGCGCTTTTTGTGTTTTCACTATCGTCGATATCACTTGATTCACCAACTGGTCCGTCGACAGTGTCGAACCCACGCTCTTTACGAGCTGTTTCTAATTCTTTTAATAAATCCATTACTCTGTTGCCTGCAACTTCGCCTTGACCGTCAATACTTTCTAGTTCTGGTGTAGTTAGTTTTGCAACATATTCACCGTCTTGTGTTTCTTCTTGGTATTGCTCTTGTGGCTCCATTGGGTTTCTAACAACAATGTAAGATTGATCAATACCGCAACACTGACCTAAGTACTCTTGTAGTACTTGTGATGTTGTAGGATAATTAAGTTCTGTTTCAAAATATGTTACTTCCATATTTTGTAATTGTGGAAAATCTAATGGACGTTCTTGAATTGGTGTTTTCTTGCCTGAAGTTATATTATTAACTCCATACTTTTCTAAACATGTTTTTAACATGTCTTCACATTTTTCTGGAAGCACACCTGCTATACCAATTTTAAAAGGATATACCTTCTTTGCTTCTGTTAAAAATTTTTCAAACGTCATTGTATTAATTCCTATATATATTATTTATCTGATTGGACGTTTTTTAACTTCTCTAAAAGACTGTTACGATCTGTTACAACATAGCCTTCACCGTTGACCATATCGCCGTCTCCGATGCCTCCATCCTTGTCCATTTTCTCTTTTTTAAGTTGTAAGTCAATCATTTTTAGTTTTTTATCTAACTTAGCAACTTTAGCATCTAGGCCTGTTTTTAACATACCGCCTGCAACTTCAAATACACGACCTGAATATCTTGCTTCGACATTCATTCCTAGATCCATTAGATCTTCGTATGCTGTTAATGCACGATCAGCAATATCATTAAGCTCAGTATCTGCCATTTGGCCTAAGCCTTTAACGGCTGGTAATGCAGAACTTATTTTGTCAAACTCTGCAATATCTCGCAACGATTCTTTATGTTGCACTATAGGCTCTGGCTTAGCTTTTGCCTCTTTTATAATTTCTTTAGATTCTGGTAAATCTAGCATTTCTTCTAATTTCTTAGTCATAGTATTCCCTATTAACTACTAGTATTATTTATCTTCTTTTGCCTTGGTGGAAAATATCATCTTCGGTTACAATCCTAAAAAAGATTCCTTTTTGTTTACACCATGCACTAGCTGCTGACCATTTAGCTTGATTAACTACCCAAGCTGATTGATTTTGTTTTGATTTACCTACTCTTTCATGGAAGGATTGACTAGCAGGCTTTACTTCTATTAATTCAACTTTTTGTTTGCCTTTTTTATCAACATACACTATAAAAAAGTCTGGTACATACACTGTATGCTTTCCTGTAAAAGGATGTCTGTATGGAATTTTAATTGCTTCACTTGCCCACTGTGCAACACTTGTATGTTCGTCACAAAATCTCATAAAAGCAAATTCCCAACTTGATCTGTATGTTGGCATTTTGTTTCCAACATATTTGTCAGGATTTTTTACATTGAATTTGCCCTGTGCGAACTTAGGCATGTTTAGTCCTCAAAGACTTCTATATTTCTAGACTCTACAATATTAGTTTCTGATGGTACTTGAAAACCTAAGCTACTAGTTTTGCCTCTAGTATAGTTTAAAATTTCTGCAACTAATGCACTAAGTTGTGACTCGTTTAGGCCTTTTAGTGTATCAAGTAATTTAAAAACAGGTACTCCGTCTATCTTTGCTTGTTGTAACAATGTACTCGCAATACTAGCACTAGCTCTATCTTCGAATCCTCTTTTATCAAAGTATGCTAATACAGCATCTACGTCATTACTTGGAAATTCTAATTTTTGTTGATAATAAGCATCAAACAATTCTCTTACTGGTTCATCGCTTGAATTATAACCTCGTTGTGGTAAGTTTCCTTGTGACATTATCCGCCGTCTCCTACTGTTACTGGTAAATTATTTGCTGCTTGTGCTGATGCTACTTTAGCTGCTGATGCTGATGAATTATTAGTACTACTATCTGTTGTTGCTGTTGTGTTTGTATCGCTTCCGCCGGTACCGTTTGTTTTAGGTACTAGTATGCCTGGTAATCCGCCAGGTCCTTTTTTACCTGCATTTACAATAGCACCTGTTAAAATACTAAGTCCTTCTGCTTTAAGACTATCTTTACTTAAATTCTTTGCATTTTTAACAGTATTAACACCTTTAATGATTGTGCCTAATCCAAAGTTACCGCTAGTAATATCGCCAAGTACACTTGATGCACCGTCCAATACTCCACCGCCTCCAAATAGACTACTTATTCCGCCACCGCCTACACCTAATGGACTTGGTGTAACATCATAGTGATCTGTTGCAAATGTTGCAGGACTATCTTCTCCTACAGCACCTCTACTATATAGTACAGATTCGTAGTTAATTGTCATTTTATTTTCTGCTATGCCTGAGCCATCTGATTGATCCATTGTGTCATGGCCCCAAGATTCTATAATAGGGTTAACAAGAGTATACTCAGTGTACTCGTGTCTAGCAAATTGATATAATTTTATATTCTTAAAAAATGGAACTAGTTTATCGTTGTCTAAACCAAATCGATATGTTCTACCATTTGCTTCTTTATAATTTGAGCGAGGATCGAAACTTGCTGTTATGTCAGATATGTTTGAATCTCTATAATAATACTTATAGTAGGCTTCCATTAATGCTGTTGTTAGCCCTTGATTATCATCATGCATAGTAAGAGAAACTGGTGTATAATCTATACGTGTTTGAACATTCTTTTTACGATTGTATGCATTTTTAGTTTCAACTGAAGATCTATACTGAGGTAAATCTACATTCTTAACAAGCATGTTAAGCTCAGCTCTGTGTCTATTTTGTAAAGTAGGAAATCCTGCTAATACATCGTGTTTGTCATCTTTGTAAAAATTAAAGTTTACAAAATAAAGAAATTTTGATTTAGGTGCAAGCCTAAATGCGTTGTCAACATACAATCTAGAAGCATGTTGAAAATCACCCATACTACCTTTTGGGTTTAATACTCCACTTAAGAAGTTGTCTAAGAATCCGTTTAACTTATTTGCCATACTAATATTTATCCGAAAAGATTAAGTACGTACATAAAAAAAAAGGAAGCCTAATGACTTCCTTTTTTCCGACTCTAAGGGCAATCTAGTTAACGTATATTATACGCCGCCACCTGTTACGAGTGAGTTAACTGTTCTGCCAATTGATGTGCCAATACCTTGTCCTACTGGAGTTTGGATTGCGTTATCATATCTAATTGATAGTGCAATAGTAGCTGCATCACTTGTTGCATAGTTCAATGTGTTGTAGTTAGCGTTAGTTAGGAAACAACCGTAAAGTTCAAAAGTTTCTAATACTCCAACTTCGTTTGCTCCGTTACCACCATCTAACACTTCAATACGTGTTAAGAATTTGTAGTCTATTCCACTAGCTGCACTTGACTGTTCAAAGAAGTCAAATTGTTTCTGTAACTGTTCGCCTACCTGTTTCTGTACATTGTTGCTTACGTCATCACGTACATTCAATGTAATTGGTTCCCATGTATGCTTACCAGCTAAGTAACTTCTTGAGTTATATACATCTAGTGTAATTTCTTCAAAAGTTATGTTTGGTCTTGTAACGTCCATAACTTGTTTTGTAAGTTCTGTCGTTGCGTTTGTAACACCAAAATTTTCCAATGTCACTCTAAAGCGATATTGTAGTTTCGGCATCAAAAGTCCCTGATTGCTTGCGCTTGTGTCGCTCGCTAACGGTACTGTAATTTTTGATAATGTCGAGATTGCCATTTATATTTCTCCTGTTGCTAGTATTTATCAAAGTGTCGGCCCCATATTTCAGGGGCCTTTTCACTTAATTAAAGTCCTGCAATTTCTCCTGTGTTCTTAAGTCTTAATGGAATAAAGATGAATTCCACAGCCTTAACTGGTTCTATTGCAATATCAAGATATAGTTCATTACGATCTATTCTACTTGGTGTGTTGTTACTTTCATCACATACAACTAGGAAATCATAAAGTGCTCTTTGTCCAACTAATTCTAGCATTAGACTTTCTGCTGCACCTTTAATTTCATCTCTTGTTATTTTGTCGTTTGGTTCAAACAAGTATGGTTTTGCAAGTTTGCCTAGTTGACTACGTAAGTAGATAACCAAACGTGCAACATTAATTCTATCTAATGCACTTGCATTTCTTGCTCTTGTTTTCTGTCCAAATACTACTAATCCACTTCCGCTTAAGAATGTAATTGGATTAACAGCATTACTGTAAAGTGTATCACGTTGACCTTCGTTAAGTGCTACACTTACAAATTCGCCTTCGCTACTAATGTAACCTGCTGCTGTTGCGTTAGTTACGCCACCACGTCTTGTACCTGCTGGTGCAAACCATGGAAAGCTAACTTGATCACTTAATGCAATAGTACGTAGTGCCATGTGTGAAGCTGGAACAACTACGTTGTTACCTGCGTTATCACTTGTAAAGCCACTTGGGTAGTAAACACCCATGTACTCGTCTCTGCTAACTAAACCGTCATCGTTATCTTCAACAGCTAGTTTAACGTTAGTGCCCCATTCATTTAATGAAGTTGCATCTGGTGTTAAACGCATTGGACTATCGCCTACAATAAATGCACTTAGTCCACGATCGTAGTTTAAGCTAACCATTTCGCCAATTAGTTCTGGATACGCTGGTGTTGCCATAACGTTGAACAATCTAGACTCATCATCTCTAATGTCATCGTTACTGTTAACCATTGCTTGTAACGCTTGTACTACAACTTTACGCTGTGCTTTACGTCCAAAGCTACCTGAACCATCAGCTTGGTTGCCTGACTCAGTTACCCATCTGTGTGGATAGTAACCAGCCATTGATTCGTCATTATTGAATCTGCCGTTAGTGCCGTTAATGTCTACATAGTTACGCTCAAAACGCTTAACGTTAAATCCGCTTCTACGTAAGTTCCATAACAACATACCTTTTGGATATAGTGCTGGATCTGGAGCATCTGGGTCTAAGTAGTTGTTTGTTAATAAGTCAACAATACTACCAGCTTCGTCGCCATTTGCGCCTGCTGTGTTGTAACGTGCGTCTGCAAATAGTACACCATTTTCAGTTGTTTGGTCTGCTGTATCTAGTAATGCCCATGATAAGTTAACACCGTCGTATCTATAAACTAATGGATAGTTTTCTAAATCTGCTGTGCTAATCCAAAGGTCACCATCAACTAATGCTGTTGCATCTGTTTGCTGTGTTGGCTCTGTTGCTGAAACCATAGGACCAGTTGGGTTAGTATCGCCATAGTCTGAACTAAAGTTCTGATAGCCTACCCATGTAGTACCATTGTGGATTAACATGTCAACTTCGTCTACAACACTGTTGTACCAAAGTGCGCCTTGTGCAGCTAATGCTCCTGGAGCTTCATCACTTGCTGTGAATATTGCTTTCTTCCAGTTACTTGCTGTAAGTACACTATTTCTGCTGTACAAGTTAGTTGTTGTACTTGGATTACCAACTACAAATGCTACAAAGCCAGCTGCTGCAAAGCCGCCGTCTGTGTCTACAATAGTAAAGTCTCCACCTTGTGTATGCTTAACAACTAATTTGTTGTCTGCTGATACTTCAGCTTGAACATTTTCTAATGCTGAACTGTTAATAGCACCTGCCATTAAGTCTGCATCGCCTACAGCACCTGTTGCTGTAAAGCTAATTGTTACAGAACTTTGTAACGCTGTTTTACCTGCGTCAGTTTCTGCAATATTAAATGCATATGGTTGCGCACTAAATGTACTTCCTGTAATAGCACTACCAGTAATAGTAGTTGCGCCTGTGTTAGCACGACTAAAGATTGTAAATGCACCTTCAGCTGACGCACTATCTTCTGCGTTTGATTTTACAAAAGTAGTTCCTGCTGGTAAGTTAACACCGCCGCCGCTTCTGTCTAACCAATATAAAGACGCTGCTGCAGAACCGTAAATTGGTGCTGTTACAGTGTCAAATAATGCTGTGTTACTATTGTAACGCTTGTACTTCCAGTTAGCACCTTGATTTGGTTCAGTAGTTTTTAACCAAACACTTCCTGTTGGACGTGGAGTAGTATCGCCTGACTTAAATTCAGGTACACTTGTATGAGCACTAATTTGTGTTTTTGCTGCATCATAAGTTCCAGCTGTTAAGCCTAATTTAGCAAGTAAGCCGTCTGTGTCAGCAATAGTAATTCTTTCATCTTCTGATGCGTCATTAAATACATGGAATTTTCCATCAATTGCTGCAAATCTAATGCCTGCTGATTGGAAACTTGCATCTGCGTTTGCTGTTGAAACTGTATCTGCTAAGTTACTACCCTCTGCTACTGTAATTGCTGAACCAGAGCCTACAGTAATAGTTAAGTTTGTTGCTGCTCCTAATGTAGGATTAGAAACTGTACCAGCTGTAACTGCATGTGAATTAATCCATGCTGTCGAACCAACTTTTACCCAACTACCTGTATAGTTTCTGTAATATACTCTTAGTACATCTGTTGTTGCTTTAACTGCATAATCACCTATGTTACCAACTGACTCTTTAGGATCGCCGTTACCATCTAATTTTGTTGTATCTGTAATAACAATTGGAGTTCTTACGCTAAATGACTGTCCACCAGTGACGTTCTTTGGTGAGCTGTTCCACTCAAAAATACCATATGAACTATCATTAGTATCAAACCAGTTAGTTCCATCTGCTGGAGCATCTTTTGGTTCGTCTGCTGTTGGTGTTAATACACCTAAGTCAATATCTGCGCGAGTTACATAAACTCTATTGCTAACACCTAGTAACGAGTAAGCAGCTTGTAAACCGTATTCGTTTAGCTCTCCGCCGTGTACTGGGTTGTTATTTGAATCTGTATAAAATACTGGGTCGCCAAATGTTTCAGCTAGTTCCCTTTGTGATGTAAGCAAGTAAGGTTTACCTGCGTTTGCTTTCAGCGTCCCTGCCGCTGTCCCTGTGCCACTTCCGTTAGTTTTGTTTTCGGCGGAAGCAACAAAAATCATTGGTACGGTGCCTGGTTCAGCTGGGGTATAAAAACTTTCGTCAATTACCTTAACTTCAACACCTGGTGATGATAATGCCATTTTTTTTCTCCTGTTGAGTAGTTGTTATTATTATTTAGCATAAAATAGAAAATTACCTGCGGAAAACCCCTATTAAAAGGGACCGAAAAGGGCAACTAAATAATAGTATGAGACCTTTATGTAAAAACTGTAGTAAAAAGCCGTGTGCTATAAATTATTATAAACACAATAAAGCATATTATAGAAGTATGTGTGAGAGTTGTGCTAGGTATGGAGGCAGTGAACGTGGAAGGCCAAGATGGGCAAAGTACGGATATGTTAAAAAGAATGAATGCGAGAAGTGTGGTTTTAAATCAAAGCATCACGAACAATTTAATGTATATCATATAGACGGACGCTTAGATAATTGTTTACCGACTAATTTAAAAACTATATGTGCTAACTGTCAACGAACGCTTCAGAAAGAAGGTAGCCGCTGGAAGCAGGGAGATCTAGTCCCCGATTTTTAAAAATAGTTTTGATTAAAATATCAACATTACGTTTTAGCCGTTGTAGGTCGCCATTATTATCAATAGTATAATCACACATCCATTGTTCAATGCTCATTGAACTAGGGTCTTCAGTAGGCAAATGATCGCCTCTATCTACCCAAATAGTATGATCAAATATTTCTTCATTTTGCATTGCAAAGAATTCACGCTTGTTACGCAAGCCACAATAGATATCATGTTCTGCAAATAAGTTACGTCCTAGTTTTGCTAAATCGTCACTACAGTAATCATGTATCATATTGTACCATTCAGTACGATGATTGTGCCTATCTGCATAACACTCTTCTTCGTCAGCATAACCGTACTGGTCTTTTAGATCATTAAAGATAAAAAGTTCTGAACAAAATTTGCTTGATGATTGGAATGTATACCCATATGATTCTAATAATTCACACACAGTGTCTTTACCATGACGGCCATGCCCGACAATTAATAACTTTGGCAACAAAATTTATACTCCTATATTATCTATATAGTATATAATAATTATTGTTACTTGTCAAGTGTTTTTTGATATGCTTCTTCAAACCCAACTTCATGGATATAATTCTCATTATTTCCCCAAAGTCTCTTAAAGTATGAATTGTATATTTGTTCGACTGAGCTGTCACTTTCAATAGGATCAATAAGTTGACCTTTTATCATCCAATTCATTCGATTGGCTTCTTTACGCACTTCGGGTGAACACATCGGCTTCTCCTTGTTACATATGTATTTACAAGGATTTAAGATGTTGGCGCTAACGTTGGGGTATTTTAGCCTATTAAGAATCCGTAGCCGACACCGCCAGCTGCTTGTAGTGATAAGTCTTGCTCTAACTTATCCATTTCTTGTTGTGCTTCTGCTTTAAGTGCATCACCATTTAAGCTGGTGCCGCCTTGTGGTCCTGCAACCGTTGCAAATTTACTACGTGCTTCGCCTAGCATATATTTACAAGCTGCAAGTGTATAATCTTTAATCCACTGTTTAGCAAGATAATCTTCAAATAACTGATTATCAGGTCTAAAGTTATATGCATAAATTAATACTTCTTCATCAGCACGTGGGCGTTGTAGTATTGTAAGTTTCTTAGTCGGAGAGTTCCATTTGAATTCAATAAAGCTACCAAACATACGCCCTACTAGTTCTTGATATCCAGCAAACATGTCATATGTAGCAAGTCCGCCCATTTGTGTTGATCCACTTAGTAAGTATGTATTTGTAAATGCTAAGTTAAATGGCTCAAACATTGAACTGCCGCCGCCATTGCCACTACGCGAACCAACTGAACGTCTATACAATTTACGTACTTCAATAACTTCACTTGGTAGTATGTATTCGTTTTGATCTTCAACTAAAGTTAAAAACAAGTACGATTCTTCTACAGCATGATCTGTTCTTTGTCTATACTTTGTTAGGGCTTTTGTTAAAGCGGATTCGTAATGTATTGGATCAAGTTCAACATCAACCATACCTCCGCCTAAAAATGCGTTAACGTAGTCGAAAATTTCTTGTCTTTGTGTAGTTATAGCTGTTGTCATATGTCTTGTTCTCCAATAGTATTTATCGTTACGATAAATATACATATGCCAAGACTTAGTTTATATAAACCCGAAAGAGGCAACGATTACAAATTCATGGATAACCGTATCTATGAAATGTTTACTATTGGCGGTACTGATGTGAATATTCACAAATATGTAGGTACTGACGATGGTGACGTTGTTAAAGATAACACTCAGATTCAAGATATTCTGTTTTTAGAAAATAGAGACAGAAAATACGATTCAGACATCTATACAATTAGAGGCATATACAATGTACAAGACATTGATTTTGATCTAAGCCAATTTGGTTTGTTTTTAACCAATGACACATTGTTTATGACCATACACATTACTACAAGTGTTAAAGCACTTGGTAGAAAAATAATGAGTGGAGATGTTATAGAGCTACCACACTTAAAAGACGAGTATGCAGAAAACGATTTTGCTACTAGTTTAAAAAGATACTATGTAGTAGAAGATGTAAACAGGGCGGCAGAAGGATTTAGTCCTACTTGGTATCCGCATTTATATAGAATTAAATTAAAGCAAATTGTTGATAGTCAAGAATTTGCAGATATATTAGAAACACCAGAAGATGAAGATATCTTTATGGGAGACTATGTTATAGGAACTACATACGAAATTGGTCAAGTTGTAAAGTATAAAGGTAAGTTATATGAAGCAACGTCACAGACGCAAGGTAACACACCTACAGACGTTTTTAATTGGTCTACGTATAGTGACAACACCTTAAGAGATTTACTAAGCACATACGAAAATGAAAAAGCTATAAACGATGCTGTGCTTACAGAAGCTGAAGCAGATGCGCCTAAGTCAGGATACGACATAGGACACTATTACACACTTGACACTGATGACTCAGGAAGAGCAATAGTAGATACTGTAGCTGATCCAAGTGCTAGTGCGCCTGGCAGAACAGGTTACGCAGGTTACTTAATTGAAGATGGTCAACCACCTAACGGTGCAGCATTTGGTAGTGGTACTAGTTTCCCAGCAATAAATGAAGCTGGCGACTATTTTTTACGTACAGACTTTTTACCAAATAGACTATTTAAATATGATGGCACTAGATGGATTAAAATGCAAGACAATGTTAGAATGACAATGACTAATACTAACGATAGAAAAACACAAATTGGAACATTTATTAATAATACAAATACTGATGTTATTGGTGACGAAACTGTTTCAGAAAGACAAGCTCTAAGTAAAGCACTTAGACCTAAAGCGGATGATGTATAATGCAATTTTTTTATGATGCACAAATTAGAAGGTATATTACT
>UPTG01001596.1_pt1 | contig 16585 bp, 23 predicted proteins | sample 2160121 | NCBI WGS metagenome assembly UPTG01 (sample SAMN06266255, study PRJEB28933) | marine metagenome | isolation source: Columbia River Estuary | place: USA:Columbia River Estuary, USA | collected 2014-07-27
TTACTTCCCCATTGCATAGTTTCTTTTAGTGATTCATTTTCAATACTTGGATGAAGTTTAATCCAATCAGGAACCCATAGTGAACTATCGTGTGGTGAACACATAATACATTTTAGATTACACTTAGAACCTAGACGTAAATCTAAGTAGCGAATCTTTGGTGGTATCTCACCTTCTACTGATGTTTCTTCGATTATCTCTTTTAAGTCTACTCGTCTTGCCCAATATTCTGTTTCCCAGAAACGCTTGGACATATGGCCGGCATCTTCTTCAGCATAACACTTCAGACAAGACGCTGGTTTCTCACCATTTAACATTTGCTTTCTGACATTCTTCATGTAGTCATTGTTCCAACTACTCATTAAGTCAGTTACATTTAGATTGGCTGGTTTGCCATCTGATTGTTTAAGAACTCCTACCTCGCCGCCATGCTTCTTATCATTTGTTGCACCAACGCTTGATGCGTTAGCAGTACAACATACTCTCATATGTCCGTTTGGACGAGTACTCAAATGTATCCAGGGCAACAGACAAAATGTGTCTGTTGGTGCTTTGGTTCTTTTGCGCCATTCTTCAGTATTTTTATTAGTCATCTTTGCCTTGTTCTTCAAAGTCTTTCTTCATCCAGACTAAATTGTTGATGTCGCCTCGTGTTAGTCCGATATCTCTTAGGTCTCTGTTTGAAAGTCTGTTTAGGTGTTTGATTGTATCTCTATGCATTTGCCATGTCATTAAGTATTTCCAATATCTATACGGAAGTGTATAGATTTTTTTGAATAGTGTCATTTGTCGTTTATTTCCTTATGTTCTATTATGTCAGTATTTATCTATCATCAAATTGTGCTTTAAATGGGTCAAATTCTTCGCCACATTTCTGGGCACATACCATTGGTTTACCTAAATGAGTATTTGACTTACTCCACGAGTCAACTAATCTTCCAGTGAAATACTCATTACTAAGTACATATTTGACTCCGTGTTTTTTCGCATCAAATACATCTTTACCACCTGATTGTTGTAGTAGTTCCCATACTTGATTTTCGCCCGGTTTCTGCCACCACTTATACATACTGCCAGCAACCCAACAACAAGGAAGTATCAATCCTTCTGCACTGAGATACATACTCTTTTCTTCTGCGACTTTACATTTTATCTTTACATTATCATAATACTTTTCTAATGAGCCGTGCTTTTCTTCTAACTTGATAATATCTTTCATTGCATTATTTTGATACTTAACTTCTTTTGGCTTTTGTAGAAGTTGCTTTTGAGCGCCTTTATGGTCAAATGCTTGATGTTCTTCTTTAGTTTGTTGTTTCATTGTAGAGAAAAATCTACCAGTTTTCTTTGCTATGAACTTTTCAAAGCCCATTTCTTTTGATAGTGCTTCTGCTTCTTCTACTTGATGTTCATTGTGTGCAAATATTAGATAATCCCAATGGGCTCTACCACCTGCTTCAATGAATGCCATTGCATTTTCCCAAGCGATATCCCAGTTTACACCTTGGCGATACATATGATTTGTATCTCCTAGTCCATCAAATGAAAACTTAACATAGTGATTTTTGCCTAGAGAGTTTGCAAGTTCACGCCACCAATCTGGCTTTTTAGCACCCGCATTTGTGTTCATACCAAGTGTCATTGTGCTATTTTGTTCTCTTAAATACTGAAACACCTCTAGCGTATCACTCGCAATGATTGGGTCGCCAAAGTTACCACACATGTAAAGTCTATCAAGTTGCTTGACAAACTCTGGTGGTAATATCTTTTGAACATCTGATACTGTCAACTCATGTAGACCAAGATTAGGATTATCTGCACCACCGTTTTGATTCCTATCACACATAGGACATCTTGCTTGGCACTTCTCTGTAATCTCTAAGTGAACTGCTTTAATATCTTCATAGTTGTATAGATTCATTATTTTCTACCTATGACCATATAACGATTATATTCTTCTAGTGCTAGTGTACCTTCGTAATAGTTTTCAGACAAATTTAATCTCTTAGAGAATTCTTCTAAACTTGTTACAGTATCTTCTGCGTGTTGATGTGCTTCATCATCATCAAAATCGTTGTTCTGCATTATTACTAGCATGCCATCTGGAATACCAGCCCACCACTTATCAAAGTTTTCTATGTGTTCACAACTTGTATTGATTACACAAGTAGCATTCATCTTAACAGGCATTGATTGTTTTGTTATGTTAAATTCAGTCACATCTGAGTATTGATAGTGGTTCACATCGAATGATTCAGTTTTATATTTCAATTCGTGGATATCTTTAACTACTGCCTTAAATTTTAATCCATCAATTGTCTTTTCTTTGTTTAATGTATCGGCAGGATTGTCAGTTGTAGCATCTGAATCAAAACTTAATATATTTTCTACTTTATTTCTCTCAAACAGTATCGATGGTAATACTCCATACCATCCAGCACATACATAAACCATATCACCTAAATCAATACCTAGGTCATTAACTGTATCACTTACCCATAGTTTACTTCTAAGTTGTCCTCTACTAAATGCATCAGTAAGTGCTTGACCTTCGAATCTCTTTATCATCTTTCCCATATTTATTGGAAGAGTATACTTTTCTTCAGTCAATTTGTGTGCTAACTTCAGTATATTAGTTTTATATATTGTCACACTCTTTAGTGTTTTAATCCATTCGTTTTCAGTATCTATTGCTTGTAACACTTTGAATAGTAGAAACATATCTGGTTCTAAACTGCTTGATACCAAATTCTTTATAGCACTTATGATTTCTTCATTTCTATTATCTAAATTAGTTATTAACTTGAATAATAGTTCTGTTTGTAGATTTACGAAATTAGAGCCATTAACTACATTTCGTAATGCATGTAATGCCTCATTGTCATCTGCAATAGGTTCGATAACTTTAAACAACACAAATATATTGTCTTCAGGTTTGCGTTCATATATTAGATTTTTTAAAGCACTAACTGTTTCTCTATGTTTTTTACCCAAGAGATATGATGATAAAACAAATATATCGCTTAGAACTTCAGTGTTTGCCACACGTTCAAGGCTATTGATAACTGGATATTTGTTACCATATAATATTGTTAATCTATCTACTATCTCATGCGATTGCATTCTATTTCATTCCTATCTTCATAAAATATTGTTTGTCTTCGACTTTTAATAACCCGTTGTATAGTTCAAATGACATTGGATATGCCGCATTGAATTCTTTTTGAGTTTTATAAGGATGGGCTACATCACCTGTTTCTCCTACGAGAATTAACTTTCTTTGTGTGGGTATCATCTTTTTATACCAATCAGTTTCCATATTCTGTAAGTGACTTAGATTAGTATTTATTAATAGACCAGGAACTTCATTAAATCCTTCTGAAATAGAATTGTCTGGTAATAATATCTCTAATCTATTTAACTCATAGTTTATCTTAAACAAATCTTGCGATGAAGCCTTGAACTTCCAATTATCTAGGACTTCTTTTTTCATCATTTCATCAGCAAGAAACTTACATGTGCCATTGATATCTATATTTCTTATATTTTCTATTCTTAGTGGAGTATCTAATAACATTGCAGGCAATAAACCAATACCACCACCTAGTACGTATACTGTGCCTAGATACTTCTGTCCATAAACACGAATTATATTTTGAATCATCCAAGAATAAAGCATTGCATGGTGCTTATTAACGAAAGAACTAATATCTGTATTAGGATAACTGTAAATTAAATCTTTTAATCTGTCTATTATTTTGTCGTGTTCAGCAGATGCCAAAGTACAATGAGCAAGAAATTCCATTCCTTGTCTATAATTTCCAAGTTGCTGTGCTACGTTAGTTTCTGAAAATCTATCTGCCATTATCATATAGTCGTAGTCTGCCTGGACTATTGCTTTGCCTCGTTTTCTCTTAACGTATTCTATCTTTGTGTCTAATACTTTCTTTGGTGATGCCTTTTCTTTGAAGATTGCCCCACCCATTGTTTCGTATAACTCATCATTAGAAGTTATTGGACCTTTAGATTGCCGTTGTCTCCTTTTATCTCTTATAGACAATCTCTGCTTACTTGCCATTTACGTCCTCATCTAACTCTTGTTCTTTATCCCAAGACTGCATAATCTGAAGTATTTCCCATAACTTCCAATCTATGGCTCCTAGAACTTCCATTAACTTGGCATCTGAAGAGGGTATTTCTTTTACTTTTGCTTCAGATATCTCTATATCTATGTCTTTCAGTTTACTTTTTTTCATTTGTATTGTCCTCAAACATGTCTTTTAACCAATCGTAATCATTAATCTTACTTAATGCATCATCATCGCCGGCATGTTTTGTTCCGTATTCTCTTCCTGCATTAGCACCCGCTATTGCGTATTCTCCGAACTCTGCATCATTATTTACAGTACACCATATTTCTAAACGCTCATCAGTTTCACCTTGTTTAGACCTATGAATAACACTTGATGACAACTTTGTACACTCTCTAAACGCTGACTTCCAAGTGTCATATGGGTTAGTATTAAATGCTGTATAGTTTGCTTCAGATGGCATAGGTTTAAATTTCTCAGAAATAGAAGTAGTAAAGTCAATTCGCCATTCTTTTGCATCACGCAATAACTGGGTTGGAAATAGTTTCAGTCCACCGAAACCATAAACTAGTCCGTTGATTGGATTCCTAGATTTCCATACATGAACTGTGTCTTCGTCCCAAACTGTTGGAAAATATTCAAATTCAAAATCATCTAATAGAATTGCATCAGCATCAATTACATAAAACATTCTAGTGTCTGCTATCTCTGATGCTCTTTGGTGAGCATTAAAGATACCTTTCACACCATGAACTCTCTTAGCATTAGGAACCTTCTCTAGCAACTTGGCATAGTTTGCATCTGCTTCTGGTTCTCTATAACTTAGCATAATAACATCGTAGGGAATGTCTCGTGTTTTGATTGTCTCTGACTTGATTGGTTTCTTATTCTTAAACTTCATCTTTCTTATTTTGTCAGAGTCTGGTTTAATAGACTTGATTGCTTCTGCTGGAATTAGTTTTAATCCACCATACTGATGAATAAATCCAGTGCCAGGATTTATCTTGGGCCATATATGAAAGTGAGACTTATGATGTCTATCAATATATAATGACCTATCGAAGTCTGTTAACACATCTACGTCATTGTCAATCGCCCAGAAATATCCAGTATCTGTTAGCCTTGCGGCCTCTTGGTATGTATCTTCTAATGAACCCGATAACACCGTTACTGTTTTATCTTTTATATACTTTTCTGTATTGCTCTTATACATACCTTCATCGAAATAGAATACCGGATGTGCGATTACCCTAGATGCAACTTCATCCACTCTGACAATATTCTTAAATCTATCGAAAGAGAAGTCCTCTTCAGATGGATTAAATGATGCAAGGTGCGGACGATTAACTAGATATACACCAGATTCTTCTCCGCCTTCAGATTTGAAAGCGAACACATTATTAATTGAAAATATGTCTGGATAGAAATCAAAGTCAAATGTATCTACAAGTTGAACCACTGTATCAATTGCCCAATAGAATGTTTCTCTACTTGCTCTTTTATAAGCAGTATATGTGTCTCGGGTATAATACTTTTTGATGTTAGACTTTTCGGGTATACGAGATACAAATTCATCATGGAATATAATATTATCTTTATGATAATCTAAATTACTTAATACTACACCACCATAACCTAAGTCTTTTTCGCCATCACGTCCAGAAAACTTCCACATATGTGTGGGTCCAGTTTCATATAAATCTGGATAGAAATCTTTAGTGATTGATGAGGTCTCTTCTAAATCTGGATTAATCATCCAAAAGTTTTTACCACTTGCCTTAGAAATTGCCTCTTCAACTGTTCTAGCACTTATCTTTTCTATCTCTGGAATTGAACCACAAACCTGATGTACATCTTTCATCTTTTCTTTTGTAGCATCATTGCTTGGTACTAATCTTACACCATTTCTAATAACTTTTCCACTAGAAAGTTTTACATCAAAGTTATGAATATAATCTCGGTCATAACTCATTGGATAGAATCCATTTGTAGTAAAGTCTTCTACATCCTCGTGTACTAACCAATACATATCAGAATCACATTCATGGTCGAATGTATGTAAATCGTTTGTTACTTTTACTTCAAATTCTAAATCTGAAGAAGCAGGTTCTTTTTCATAGATTGCATTTTTTCTAAAATTAAATATGTCATATTCTTTTTGAGAAAACAACTTTCCTTTAGTAGGAAATAATCCTACTCCATGATATTCTCTACCTAGTTTAGTTTCGGGATTCTCTTTTTGCCAGAGTACAATTTTCTGAGCCGTGGATTGTAAATTCATAGCAAGGGAATAATCAAACTTGAAGTCTTCGTAGATAGTTGTGTTTGGCATTACTAGATAGTAGTAATCAGTTTTAGTAATCTCTCTACATTTTTCATGTACTTCTACACTTGTTTCACCTGTTACTTCAGTGATACGTTTACCATACTTTTCTTTTAGTTTTTCTGCTTCTTTTTTACCATAACTCTTATTCCACAAAAATATCTCATAGTATGATTTTGTTGGGTCATACACAGGAACTTTATCTTCATGTATTTTGTGTTCACCTGTTAAATAATATGCATCACTTACAAAACCCTTTTCTTTGTTTTTTACATCTATTGTTTTGAACAGTTTAACACCAACTATACTTCTAAAAACATTTCGGTCTTTACAGTTCCATAGGTGAGTGATATTTTTATCAAAGTCATCAGTTTCATAATCAAAGTTAAAGTCATCTGGAACTTTTACATCAGCATCAACAATCCAAAAATGTTTCGTATTAGAAATAGATGCAATTTTTGATATTGCTTGTTCTAACTTAGGGTCACTCCAGTCTTCGAGGTTAATCTTAACCATACGAAAACTAGGATACTTTTCCTGTACTTTTTCAAATCGTTCTTGTGTTTCTATATCAGACTTATAGGTTAGATAATATCCATCATATGCCATTTATGCCAGCCTTGTTAAATTTGCAGTAATATTGTATATATTATAGCATGTTTTTAGTCAGATGTAAAGACTTTTACACCATAATATTGAGAAAATTCAATAGCATCCTTCTCGTCATTTACTATTGGTTTTCCTTTTATATTTAGTGAGGTGTTAACTAGCATTGGGCAGCCAGTCTCTTCTTTGAAACTGGACAATAACACATATAAATCTGGATGTTGCAGTTGATTGACTGTTTGCACTCTACTAGTGCCATCTACGTGGACAATTGCTGGAAACTCTGATGGGAACTTACATTTTGCGACAAATTGCATGTATGGAGACTGTGATACATTCTCAGGCATTTCAAAGTATTCGTGTACATCTTCTTCTAAAATCATTGGAGCGAATGGTCTAAACTTCTGTCTGCGTTTAATCTCATTCATCTTATCTTTAATTAACGGACCTCTTGGGTCTGCTGTGAGTGTGCGATTGCCTAACGCTCTAGGACCAAACTCAGCACGACCATTAGCAATACCAATAATCTCTCCATCAAGTAATGCTTTCAGAGATTTCTCTATAGGATATTCGCCCTCTATATTATGACCAAGATATGGTGTTTTCCAGTTAAGATTCCAATCTTCTCTATTATATTTTTGTGCAACTCCTATTGAACTACCAGCATCACCAGGATTAGGCATAATCCATACATTATCAAATCCATAGTTTGAAGTTATCATACTATTTGCTTTACAATTTAAAGCACATCCGCCCATCATAACAAGGTTAGAAGTGAATGAAACCTTTTCGTGTGCAAGTTTAATTACTCTGTCTAACATAATCTCATAGACTTCTTGTGTTGCGGCTGCCAAGTCAAACATATCTTGTTCAGTAGTTAAGTCTGGAAAAATCCAATCACACCCTCGGTGTAAGTTGATGCCAAATGTATGTAATTTGTGAGAGTGTGTTTTTATACGCAACTCTTTCATAAGTTCAGTCTTTAGCGTTGAACTTCGATACTTTCTACTAGCATCTCCATAGGCTGCCATTCCCATAAGAATGTATTCATCTTCTTGTGCTTTAAGTCCTAGTCTCTGTGTCATCGCACTATAGAATAATCCAAAACTATGTGGATATCCCTGTGAGTAAACCCTAGATAATTGACCACCAGAACCTTGCCAGATTGTTAATGTTTCCCATTCTCCGATACTATCGATTACTACTACCGCGGCATTTACAAATCCACTTGTATGATATCCACTAGATGCGTGTGTATAGTGATGGTCTTGATATTCTATTGGAATTCCTTTTAACTCTGGGAACTGTTTCAAGTATTTTGATGGGAGTTCACTCATGTCGAATGCAGTAGAGTATTGGCCCGCCCATAGTTGTCTTGCTTTCTTTAGAAATGGATTTTCATACCAAGCAATAACATCTGGTGTGCCATATTTAAATGCATCTTCGAGTATTTCTGAGTTAAGAAGAGGGTCATTCTTAATTTTAGAATAACGTTCTGAATGGGCCGCAAATAAGATTTCACTACCTTTAATCAGACTGACTGAAGCGTCATGGTTTAACGCACCGCCTATTCCTAGAACTGTCTTGTGGTTATTTGTATATGAATGGGTCACGTTTTTTCAATTCCGCTAAACGTTTCTTCATTGCACGTTGTTCTTTATACCACGTCCAGGGATAAGTTATTAGTTCCCATATTTTTTTAAGTATCTTTTTCATAAGGTTATTTATCCTCTTTAAGTTTAGACATTATTATCTTCGATATCATTGTATGATATTGTGCTGGATAATGAGCATCATCTCTTGCATTTTCTTTTTCTTTACCATCTTCATCAAATTGATTTGCATGTAGTTCTTCTAACCAATCATACTCTTCTATATAATCAGTTATATATTTGGTTGATGGAATTTCAGTAAATTTAAAGTTTAAAACTTCAGAAAGACTATTAATATTTCCTAATGATATTTGTTTTTTATACTCAAAAAAGTTATCACCCGACATGACTAAATTTTTGTAAGCCAGCATATTATATTTCATAGGTCTCATAGAACCATTGTTTAACATTTCTGGTAAGGCTCTAAATATCCATCCATCCTGATTGACAAGTGTAATTCTGTGAATTTCTGGAGTATAAGAAAAAACGTAAGCAGGATTTAATTTTTTAAAATATGGAATTAAATGAAGATAAAAATCTGGACCAACTCCAGGAGAACCTAAATTTATGTAATTGTATGTTGTTTTTTGCCATTCTTCTGTCATTTTATGAACTTTATACGTCCATACTTCTTCTTCAGGAAGACCAACGCCAAAGGTATGACTGCATCCTAGATATATTATTGATTTCTTACTAAAGTCCATAGTTTCAAAATCATCACATCTAAATCCATTCTTGTTTACATCATAATAAAAATCTGTTGGTTTATATGTGTGGTCGTATTGTCTATTTTTTCTTCTAGACTCTTTAGTTTTTAAATAATTATCTTCGGTATCAGATGAGTTCCATTGATAACTCTCACTTCTGTTCTTAGATAATTTTGGATTTTTTGAGCCAAGTTTCGGATCCCTTGGTGGACAATTCTCGGCATATCTCAAATTTTGTGGATATTCAGCAGTTAAGTCAAAAAGAATACCATTTTCTACTGGCGAAGATGATGCATATCCTGGCGTCAGTTTTAATACATCATTACCCATTTCCTTCTCTTGTCCTTACTATGTCTTTAAAAAGTATCTCAGCCCAATCATTATGTGCTTGTTCGTCTGGATGCATATATCTTTCATCGCCTTCAGTCGGAAAGAATAATTCTTTCTCATACATATAAGTAAAGAATGTTTGGTCTTCATAGATGCGTGTCATATCTAATTGTGAGAACACATCTTTCATATCTGCTTGTTCACATAACTCTGTAAAGTTGGTTGCTTCAAGTAAGTTTGGTGTTAAGTTAAGGCTATTGAATATAATATATTCTAAATCATTAGCAACACAAAAGTTTTGTAATGTTAATACTTGAATAAGATAATTGTGAAAGTCATAGACAGGTGACCAGAAATGTTTCATATACAATTGATTGAATTTATCTAAGTCTGTATTTGTTTCTTCATTCAATCTAATATTGCCGTGGTATTCGTGTGATGGTATATTATGAATTAATACATTTTGACTTTCAATGAAGTGTTCTCTGCGATTTGGTGCAGTAAGACCGATTGCTACAAATGGCTTCTTTCCATTTGCAACTAACTCTGAAACATTTGTGATTGTTTGCCTAACAATGTATTGATTACTTATTCCACGTTCTGCATCAGTTTGAACATCTTCTTTACTGGTGCCTAACTTTTCTGCTAGTTTAAATGGCCACGCTGTGTCTTTTAACGCTAATCCTGTCCCATATGTAAAACTACATCCGTTTGCGTACAACATTTTTAGTCCTTCTTCATAGTGAATGATTCACCACAACCACAAGTATCACCCGCAAGTGGATTTTCAAATTGAAAGCCCGAGTTTATACCCTCTTGTTTATAATCCAACTGTGTGCCATCAATCATTATTAATGATTTTGTGTCAACGATAATTGTTACTCCTTTATCTTCGAATACATTATCGCCTTCATCTATTTGGTCTGCAAACTCTATACCGTATGCGAAACCTGAACAGCCCGTAGTAGTTACTTTTACTCTAATTCCTACTCCAGAGCCTCTTTCTTCCAAAAAGTTATTTACTCTTTTTGCGCCTTCGTCAGTTATTGTTAACATTTAATTTTTCTTTCTGTAATCTGCGATTGCTGATTTGATTGCATCTTCTGCCAAGACTGAACAATGAATCTTTACTGGTGGCAATGCGAGTTCTTCTACAATTTCCATGTTCTGAATGGCTTCTGCTTCTGCTAATGTCATGCCTTTTACCCATTCTGTAAGTAGACTGCTACTTGCGATAGCACTTCCACAACCATATGTCTTAAATTTAGCATCAGTTATGATACCTTCTTCAATTTTTATTTGTAATTTCATAACGTCACCACATGCTGGTGCTCCAACCATTCCAGTTCCAACTGTTGGGTCGTCCATGTCCATCTTACCTACATTACGAGGGTTTTCATAATGGTCCAACACTTGCTTTGAATATGCCATTTCCTTTCTCCGATTTAATTAACTATCTTACTACTATTATAACACATTTAATGTGGTAATTCAACCAATACTTAGTCTAAATCAAGTATCATGGCTTTATTTGCTGGTCCTTTATTTGTCATCAATAGACGCCAATTTCTTTTTCTATTTGATTGATTAATCATCAAAATTGGTAAATTGAATTTTGCATCAACGTCAGAAAAATCAATCTCTGTCATTTCTCCATCTAAGTCACGTTTACGAATTCTAAAGAAGACATCGCCAGCAGTTTTTTCAACGAAATCATCAACTGAGTAGAAATTTCCATTTAAGTTTAGATTACCGTCAACAACTTCACCCGTGACATCTGATGGACCTACATAAATCCAATCAATCGGTCCACCCATTGCTTTGTTGCCTCGCATTAAAGGTGCTATGTATTTTTCTGGTATACGAAAGAATAAATTTGGTATTGCACCATGAGATACAACATCTTGGTCTTCTAATCCCATATCCATGAGATATTGCTCAACTTTATCATAGCATCTTTGAATTAATTTAGGAAACATACTGAATACACCAGCAGTTCCACCACCACCAATTGTCATTGATGACGATGCTTTCATTGAAATTCCATGGTCTTTGCCATTAGTATCAGTAATAAAAATATCAATATATGGCTCTTTGCCCAGTGAATTCATGCCACCAAGTGAACGAGCCGATTTTACTGTAATACCCATTTCTTCAATAACTACACCAGCATTTGCATTTAGAAAATTAACTAATCCATGCTCTTGTCGTTCTGATGTGTCTGCTTTACTACCACCAGTGCCACCAAATTCTGTTGTTTTTTGTAACCTAGACAAAAGAATTTGTTCGCCATTCATAGTTTCGTACTTAGTTGGAATATTTCTATCTTGTAGTTGCTGTATTAATTCATCAGAAGGCTTCAATACAACAGATGGTTCAGTCTCGCCCACTTTTGTAAAGGGTGCGTTCTTACTAATCATGTCTATGAACAATTGTAGGTTCTCACGTTTACCCAACTCATTTCTGGATAAACCTGCTTCGTTGAATATCTCAAATGCTCTCATGTTTGCTCCTAATTAAAATTAATACTTCTACTCTATTTATCATATGTTATTCCTTGGAAGATACACCATAAATAATATATAAGAGGAGAGAGATTATGACAAATAGGTCCGCAATACATTACGGTTCGTATCTCACCAGTGCTGGTGAGTTCTTATCTAAGTTTATATCCACTCATTATGGATGTAAATCTATAGTATATATAGACACACTAGATAATGACAAATTGAATAAAAATAACATAAAAACTATCATTATTCCATATATTCATCTTCATTTCCGTGAGAGACTATTAAGTTTATGGGAACCATCTAATGGTTTTGAATTCTCAAGGTTGGCTACACACGAATTTGATGTGCAATACCGAATGTTAAATGATTATCTATTCGATACGGGACATAGGCATGGAAATCAATATAAAGATTTGAGAAATAAACGTATCAATAATGAAGATGCTGAAATTGAGTTAGCATTTACTGATGTTGGAAGGCTACTTACTTATAATGAACTAGAGTATGAAAAGTTAGTAACTTCTTTGAACACTCAGCCATTATCTACTGAGGATTGGATTGGTGGTGATTGGAAGAACTATGTCGAACAGTATAGAACTCAATTAGAAATTCTTAATAAGAAATAATCTTTTCAATTAATGTCCTGCTTTCTGTATATTCTTAACTATTTCATCTGTTAATTGAATTGACTTTACCACTTTATTATCTGCATCTCTTTCACGCACTATATCTCTTACATGAGTAAATGGACTCATTGGTGGCAATGGACTGGGCCTAGAAAGTTCTTCTCTTTTATTTGACAAAGTTAAACTTCTCACTCTTTCTAACAATTTTTTTATTTCTTCTATTGTTGGCATTAGATTTTAAACCCAGTTATTAATCATTGATGTTTTTATTGCGGTATCGTTGTGTTTCTTGTCTCACCCGCGGTCTAGTTGTTGTAACTATATTTATTTAATTTATTAAAAAGTTAGAAGTTAATAGTTAAATTAACTAGAAAAATCCATTCGCCAAGGATACATTGTTTGTCCTAGTGGTTGTAAGAAGTATTCTTCAAACAATATGAGAACAACGATAGCAAACACAACCTTAACCCACTTGGGCCAAGTACCTTGCCAACGATGAAATGGTTTTAATATAAACATAAAGAAACTTCCTAATACATTTACAAATCTATCTTTTAAATTAAATGGTGGTGCTAAACAAATGACTGTGGCGATAAGTAACCACCAAAGCCAAGTTTCTTCGCCATCTGGGAATAATAATGGCATAGATAATCCTGCTACCATATATAATCCCATATATTTTTTGAAATGTTCCATCAAATCTTCTCCATATTACCAATTTGCCATGCTTTAAATTGTTTAAGATAAACTTTGTGACTTTCTAAGACGACTTCATCGATTTGTTTTCCTTTATATCGTTCTACCCATTCGGCATACGATATTAAGTGTTTATTGTATATATTATATTTACGCACCGGTCATAATGATGCCGGGTTTAAGCACCATGTTACTTCTTTTTGCGATTATTAATGAATCGTCAATTTCTTCATCAAATAACTTTTTATCATTGACTGGTTCAGCAACCCTAGGGTCTTTTAAACAAACAAGTGCCGCTTGTCCACTATCATCCTGTGCTTTTAATTCTCTTTCTACCAAATTATCATAGCATACTTCTTGTGTTTCATACTTCTCTAACGGTACTGCCATTATATTTGGACTATCTACCCCAATCATTACTAATACTAACAACCACATAATTTATTCTCCTAGATATTTAATTAAAAAGAAAGGAAACAATAAAATTAATAAACCAATCTCCCATAGTTTTAATGTTTTCATATTATTCTCCTAAGTTATAAGTCCTTGAACAAAATTCATTGCGACTGCTGTACCTGTAATCGCACTACCAATCATAATGGCTCTATCACCCCAAGCCATTCCTACAAATATCCAACCAACACTACTAATCATATATGCTACTTGGCCCCAATAAACTAATCCTGCACTAATTAAAAATACACCACAAACTGCAAAGCCCATTGCTCCCCATTTAATATACCAATCAACTGTTCCTGTTGGTGTTGTGGGAGTTAAGTCTTCTACTTCTGAAGCCATTTCAGATAGTTCTTTTTTAAGTCTCTTTCGTTCAGCACTTAATTCCAAGGCTAGTTTACCAGCCTTGGACATTTGACTATCTTTATAGTGTTCTTTTATTTCTTCTGTTATATGTTCTTTAACTTGTTCATCAATCATAATTCTTCCAAATCTTGTAAATGAGTGTCTAAGGCACTAGTAGCCAATTGTAATTCAACAATATAAAGTATAATTGCAACTCCAAATAAAGTAATTCCTAGAGTAAAACAATAACCAAATTGTACTACACTGTCAGTATATCCAAAATATAAAGAAATTAAATTACAAAGAAAGCCAAATGCGGCTAATGTAGCAGTAATTCGATTGAGTGTTAATCTCTTTCGAAGAACCTCAATCTGTTTTAAATATATATTTGATTCTTTATCTTTCTTAGTTAATTTCTTTGCCATTAATTCGCTATGTATCTTTCGAATTAATGTTGCCAAAGTTGTATAACGATTACCAAAATTAATCATCATTAACGGCATGGCTGAGCCTAATGCCGCTGGAAGTAATAATATATTTTCCATTTTATTTAACTTAACATCCTTGCACATGTTAGAAATGAATTATCTGTAAGACAATCACTCCAAATATGAGTAAGATACCAACCTATTAGTGCTACTATAATTACTGTACCAGTTATATAAGTTAATGTTTGCATTTAATTAGTCCTTCTCCAATAATGTGGGTCTTCTTCTGTTGGCAATTTGCCAATATATTCTGCACCAGTTTCTAAATCAAATAATTTATATTTACTGGGACACTTAGTTTTTACTTTTAATTCAATACGCATATCAAATTCAGGTACTTCTGTTCCATCTTGTAACTTTCTCATTTTGGTTCTTTCTTATCTAGGTAATATTTGACAATATTTAGTTAGATGTGATGGAAACGTTAGCATTCTCCAGTATATTTGAATTGGTACAATTAAGGTCATACGCAACTAATTCATCTGATTTTAATGACCTAATTAACAAATAACCTTTATCGAAATCTATATGAAGAAATGTACCAATATCATAATTAAAATCTCTATCATTCATGGTTCCCACACGAATAATCTTCCCAATATTACCTTCAATGTCAGCAGTCTTTCTTAATTTGACTGCATCATCGACTAAGAAGGCTTCGTTTGTTTTAATCATAACTTGGTGCTTCTTCTTCACTTTCATAAGCAACAACACCACCATGAATTTGCCAATTGCATCCTTGTGCTTCAAATCCTAGGTCTTCTAAGAAATCATACCGTGAAAAACATACATCTTCACATGCTTCGTATTCTTCACTTAATGCTTCTCGCTCTTCTTCACTGAATGAATTGCCATAATGGACAAAGTCTTCCCAACAACCATCAAAACATTCCCACATTTCAATGCGTTCAAAACTCTCATAATCCCAGATTTCACCATCTTCACCAAGGCATGATTGAAGTTCGTCTGCCTCTTCTTCATTGGCAATTGTAATAACAAACTCACCATTACGCCATTGGACTTCGGTGTTTAATCTTCGTCCATCTTCATGTGAAAACATTTCAATTTCAGTTAAACTCTTTTTCCAATAGGCACTAACTCTATAAGATTTACCTACTTCGATTATTTCTACTTCATCCATTTTAAACTCCTATTAATTAACCTTCTTCTTTAAAAAATCTTTAACTTTATCGTAGTCTTTCTTATTAAATACCAGATTGAATTTATTACAAAATAATTTAAATGTATCTTCATCTAATAAATCATCAACTGACTTAATAACAAAATCATTTTCATCCATATGTTTTGTATAATTATTCTTGGTATCATTTAATGCTTGAACACATTCTTCTCTAGTATATAATTCACTAATTAACTTCTTAGATAGACCAACTCTATAATTCCAAGAAGTCTTAAAAAAGCGTTCTTCGTTCTTATCAAGTACAACTAAATGTTCGCCTTTGAAATAATCTTTGGCTTCGTCTAATTTACTATGGGTTACATATATTAATTTATCACCATTTTTACATTTGTCGAATTTTAATTCAGGTCTTTCATTAGGATAACCACTTCTTCTTGCATAATCTAATACCGGTGGTATCGTAGTATCGTCTTTAAATCGTCTGTCAAAATGAAAATGACCTAGTTCATCATTTAATATACCTTTACTTGGCAACCAAGGATGTTCGCCATTTGTAGGAGCATCGTACCAAACAACATTTGAACAAGATGCTACAAGCCTACCAATTTGAT
>UPTG01001598.1_pt1 | contig 16583 bp, 15 predicted proteins | sample 2160121 | NCBI WGS metagenome assembly UPTG01 (sample SAMN06266255, study PRJEB28933) | marine metagenome | isolation source: Columbia River Estuary | place: USA:Columbia River Estuary, USA | collected 2014-07-27
TGAAGGGGTGTCAATAAACATTCCTAATCCACCTGAAGAAATCATTGCACCTGCAATCATTCCCAAAGTTCCGATTAAACCAATTAAAGAAGCTATATCCATTTTTTTACCTTTTTATAAATAAATAATGATATTAGGCACAATTTCTGCAAGAATGAGACCAAAATGTAATTCGCATAAAAAAAAAGAGGTTTTTATGTCAGGTTTTAAAAAAACATCCTACAAAATCATTGCTCTGCTCATCATAATATTAATTTATTTTAATTTCAACAAAGTTTCAGCTAATAATTTTATTTCACGAGGGTACTATACAATAGACCTCAGCCAAAAATTAGAATGGCTTACATGTCCGGTTGGAATGATTTGGGATAACAAACAATGCAGTGGTAGTGCCATTAAACTAAAGTTTGACGAAGTCGATCAAGCAATATTAAAAGCAAACGAACAGCTCAAAGGCAAATGGAGGTTACCAAAAAGGCACGAATTAGAAAAATTAGTATGTATGGAGTGTGATAAGGCAAAAATAAAAACAAGTGTTTTTCCTAATACACCTCCAGAATCTTTTTGGACAAGTGAAATTAATCAATGGCAACCTAAGTTTATGTGGACAGTAAACTTTTTTACAGGACATACTTTTGGAAGATTTCCTGGATATATTCCAAACTATGTTAGATTGGTTCGTGATAGATAAATTAGTTCTGATTTTTTTCTAATAAAAACTTTGCTAATTTAAATATAAACATTATTAAACCAGACGAAATTATTAAAATTGCAGCATTTAAAGGTGTTACTATTTGTAAATAGTGTAGTTGGTCACTTTTAATCAAGCCTAATAGAACTATAAAAAGAACACTTAATAAAAAAACACGAATAATCCTACAATTCTGACATGTTTTTATATTTTTGTTAGGATGTTTTAAAATATTTTCTACTTTTTTCATGCAACTACTTAATCATATTTCATGCCAATTAATTGACTTCTACAATATTAATTTATACGAAAAAAAACATTATTCTTTTTTATTTTTTAACCAATTTATAATCTTATGATGAAGTCTTTCCATAAATTCTGTACCTGGTGTTACCGCAGAATTATTCCAAAATCTTCTTTTTTCTTTGTCATCTCTTTGGTCTCCTTATTACCGTGTACTCTTTGTACCCACATAACAGGCTCACCTCTCCACATCATTATTCTATGTTCTTCGTCGATGTCTATCTTCTCGCTGAACACTTCAAAATCAGAAAGGTCCATATCTTTAGCTTCTTTAAAAGTATCAATTTTAATAATACCTTGTCCTGAATATCTATTATCAGGTTTTGCTATGATAGGGAATTCTAACTGATCTAAATCTTTTGCATCTGAAACAGTCTTTGGCACATTGTTAGAATCTTTATGTGTTGCATGCCATTTTACTTTCGATGCGATTTTCATCTTCTCCTATTTAGGATTGTATATTAATTCCTTTGGAGTACCAGCGTCTAATAAACTTTGAGTATGTATATTACAGAAGTTAATTACTGGCATATCAGCCTCCATAGGCTGATCACCTTTAGTAAATAATTTCATATATTTATTAGTATAACAGCTTTTATCTGTTACATACTTAAAGTCTGTGAGTTCAGTAGATACACACATGATTACTTTATGTAATCCACTATTACGCTCGTTGATAAATGTTCCAAGATCTTTAATCATAGATTATATATCTATTAATTTAAGATGGGAATACTTCTATAGTTCTTTCTTCTCTAACTAGATCTGCCCACTTGCCTTCATATCTAGTTCCTTTTACAATATGGTTATCAACCCAATGATAATTACCACCTCTTGGTTTACCCATTAATAAGCCATGATATTTAAAACCGTGTTTATTTAGCCATGTTTCTGTAATATCTCTCACGTCTTCGGTTCTTGACGTAAAGAATGTAACTACATGTCCTTCGTCATACCATCTATTAAGAGTTTCTACAGCACCTTCGTATGGTAATACTACTGACATTCTTTCTGGTTCTTCGTTTGGTACATCATCAGTAATTGTACCATCAATGTCGATTAAATAATTCTTAGCACCGTTTTTTAAAACAGGTGATACTAAGTGTCCGTCATCTCCGACGATCTCGTTAAATGTAATCTCTTTTTTCATTGTGTTGTTGTTAAGTGTTAATTTTTCTGTCTCATGAATGATACTGCAATATATCTTTTACCTGCTGAAATTGGCCTAGCACCATGTTTGTGTGTGACTTTACCAGGATGTAAGGAAGCTGTACCTATTTTAGATGGATTAGAGAGTGTGTTGTATCTAGGGAACCATGTTCCTCCACCCTCAAATTCATCATTAAGTTTTACTACCATTGATATATCACTAAAGTCATGATGTAGACTTAAATGTGATTGTCTTTCGGTAGTATATCTGATCATAAAGTTTTCACTCTGCATGTCTAACCATCTCACACCTTCTAGTTCCCAAACATGTACACAAAGAGGATAAACAATTTCTTTTAAAACTCTATGATATATTTCTTGTAATTTTATATCTTGTAATAGAACATCATTTGTAGGATAAAATTCATGTCTGTCTTGAGTCCATCTGTCTAATGTTTCTGCCAATGCTACGGCTTCTTTACAGAATTTAGGAGTAAACAATTGAAATTCATATATGTTATTTCCTAAATCATCTAACATTAAGTCATATTCTCCCTGAGCTAGTGTCAAATTAACATACTTTTCTTTCCATGCTTCCCAGTTTGAAACATCTAAAACTTCAAACTGTGGTTCTATTTTTGCCGGTTGTTCCATTTTTTTAGTTTTTCTTGATTGACCTATATAATCTTCGCGTGTAGCTATTGCAATCAAACTAACATCGTTTCTTTTTGGAAATTTATCTAATATGTCAAGTCTATCGTGATCAGTATATACAGCTATTAAAAATTCATCTAAAGGAATTATGTTTTTATGTAGATTGTAATCTAATAAAGTCAACGCACATGATTTAGTTATTACATACGCGTGTGAATTATATGATGCTCCACTATATACCCAATCTGTATGATTAGGAATATTTGTATCTTTTTTATTTGGTAAAATCCATTTCCCTAAATATGCTAAATCATAATCAATATTAATTTCTTCAAGGTCAGAAATAGGACGTAAGCCCACAAAATCATCTTCTAAAATTAAAGCAGAATCTAAATTATCTTTAATTATATTTCTCCAGCAATTAATATGACTAATTGTACATCCTATTTCTGAATCGCTTACTGGTTTATTATACCATTTGTTTGTACTAACTATTTGCCAATTCTCGTATACTGAAAAACCATCAGGTATTAGATTCTTAGATGCATCATGCCCTGGTACTATTTCATAATCAATAGAATCGCCTATTCCTAGATCATTTAATTTATCAGCAATTAAATCATAGTTCTTTTGTGTATGATCTAATGTGATTATGTATATCTTGTCAAACTTTAATTTACTCATTTAATAAATCTTCTATCAAATTCTTCCAGTCATAAGATCTGCAATCCCATGTTTGGCGCTTAGACCAATTATAATTTGAATTAATTACCTTTTGTTTAATTTCTGGTCCTACTTTACCTATAGATATTATGGAAGAATTCCAATTTGTTTCATTATCTTCTTCGCATATTACACCTGCATTTATAGTTTCTTTGAGTGCGGCGACTGAAGATGTTATTGGAATTACTTTAGCGTATTGCATTTCAAGAGCCGTTATACAATATGTTTCTTCATAATTTGTAATATAGCACCAATACTCTGCACGTAACATAGCATCATGTAATTCTTTCTGAGTTTTATTGCCCATGATTGTCACGTCATCTAAAACATTTATAATTGGTTTTAAATTTTCTAGTTGAGGTAAACTATACACTGGCGAATAAATATCTAACGTAGCATTTGGCTTTATTTGTTTTATGTTGCGCCAATTTTCTAGTAATGAAAACAGTCCTCTGCTTGAATCGGAAGACCATATGAATTTATCTTTTATTTTAGCAGGGTTTCCGATAAACGTAGATGTATCTAATCCATTGCCAATAATTCTAATTTTAGATTTGTCTATATTGTATTGTTTAGACCATTGATCAGCGTGCCACTCAGTTAAACAAACGGTTACGTCTGGTTGATTAAGTAAATCATTTGTATTTTCTAATTCAATACCGTTCCACCAAATATGAGGATGTGTGTTGTGTGCCCAAAATATCTTTTTAGCATTGTACTCTTTAAATTCAGGGATAAAATGAATGTAACTGGCTGCAACAATAATATCTATATTATTATAATATTTCTTATGGACATTTTCTGTAGACATCCATATAACACCATCTATTTTACCAAGATCTTTAACCATACCAGATATAATAACTTCATATCCAAATTTGACCATCTCTTTGGCTATATTGATTATAGCTATCTCTGTACCACCTCCTGTGTTTACAGTTGAATCTAACGTTTCTGATTGATAACCTACGTAAAAAAGTATTCTCATTATTTAAAGTGTTCACCGCCTACCCATAATACTAAACTTCTTCTAATACCACTAGTTACTGGAGTTACCCTATGCATCATATAACTTGGGAATATAATAACTATACCTGAACCCCTTGGTGTTTTATCTGAATTTGAGCCACCGTTCCATATTTCTAAATCTCCGCCTTCGTATGCAGAATCCTCAGTTAATTGAACAGTTAATGAAATCTTCCTTAATGAAGCATTACCTGGACCAATATCTTGGTGCCAATCATAATGTCCATCATCAGTTGCGTGATATTCTGTATATTGTATATTTTCTAAAACATCATGGATGTCAAATTTCCAAAGCTCATCGTTGGCTTCTGTTATCATTTCTTGAAACTTATGATAAAGCCAATCCCATTCTTTAGTATGCGGAATCCACTTTATTTTAGAGGATCTTATTTCTTTGGTTGATTTTTCAGGATTACCTAGAACTGTTGCGTTTTCGTATTCTAATCCCAGTATTAAGTTGTTAAACTTGATAAGTTCTTCTACTGACAATCCGTCTTTATACCAGTAGTATTCTTGAGGATCATTTTCCTCAGCTTTAAATTTATATGACATATATTTATTATTATACTATTATATTATATATCTTACTAAAGTTTAGAGCAAAAAAAAGCCTAACGTTAGTTAGGCTTTTTAATTATCTTAAGATTGTATTATCTTCCGACCATCCATTGTACATACTGACCTTCATCACCATAGTTTAGAGTGATCATGCCGGCTCTTGTGTCCCATACAAAACCTGTAATTACGAAAGGTTTACCGTCAACCATAATTAATAAATCACTTCCACCTCCATCTTTACCATCTGAACCTGTTGGTCCAGTAGCACCTGTTGGTCCAGTAGGACCGGTGTTTCCGGTGTTTCCTTTAGGTCCAATTCCACCAGTTGCACCAGCTTGTCCTTTTTGTCCTTTAGCACCACCGCCACCAGTTGCACCTGTTGGTCCAGTAGCACCTGTTGGTCCAGTAGCACCTTTAGCACCGGTTCCACCTTGAGCTCCAGTTGCTCCTCTAGCTCCTCCACCACCTTGAGCACCTACTTCACCCTTTTGTCCTTTAGCACCTTGGGCTCCACCGCCACCTTGTGCACCTGTGTTTCCTTTTGGTCCAATTGGTCCAGTATCACCTTTAGCACCTTGTGCTCCAGTTCCACCTTGTGCACCTGTGTTTCCTTTTGGTCCAGTTGGTCCATTAATACCTTTAGCGCCTTGGGCTCCAGTTGCACCTTGTGCACCTATTTTACCTTCTGGTCCAGTTCCACCTGTTATACCTTTAGCACCTTGTGCTCCAGTTCCACCTTGAGGTCCAGTTGAACCGATGTTTCCTTTAGGTCCAATTCCACCTTGAGCACCTACTTCACCCTTTTGTCCTTTAGCACCTTGAGCTCCACCGCCACCTTGTGCTCCAGTATCTCCTTTTGGTCCAGTTGGTCCAGTAATACCTTGAGTACCTTGAGCTCCAGTGTTTCCTACGTTTCCTTTAGGCCCAGTTGGTCCATTAATACCTTTAGCGCCTTGGGCTCCAGTTGCACCTTGAGGTCCAGTATTTCCTATACTTCCTTTTGGTCCAGTTGCTCCAGTTGCACCTTGAGCACCTTGAGGTCCTTGTGCACCTTGAGCTCCCTTAAATCCTGAATAATTGGTAACGTTAAAGTTTCCTGTGTGTAGTACTTCGTTACCGCCTACGGTTGTTCCTTGTTTTAAATCTGCCATTTCTTTATTCTAAGTTTTGATTTAATGCCACTAAACAGTTATCAGAATCACAACCACTGGAGTCGCTTCCACAAACTTGACATGTATATTTTTCTGTATTGCTCATATTCTATATATTAAAATTAATATTTAAGATGCTCATCTGTTTCTGTAAAATTAAATGCATTTATTGTTCCGTTAGCTCCTAAATCCATAGGATCTATTTCAACAATCATTGGTAATGCCCACCATGTTTTATGGTTAGCATTTGTGTTGTAATAATCTAGCCACCTTAAATGTATTTGTGCATCTGATTCTTTAAATCTAGAAACTCTAATATTACCACCATTACTACCTCTAGAACCTGCTGTTTTTGATAAATTATCTGCACTCGCGTTTTCATAATTGCCAGCCCATCTACACCAGTGATCGTTATAAAAATCTGTACCTTGTTGATCAGTGAACCAATGTGGTAAAAAGAAATACGTCCAAAGTGTCCAAGTATTCTTCTCTATATTAGATGCAGCTGGGTACATACAATAAGGGTTAGTTGTGTTACCAGTTCCTGCATATGCGTATGTTGGTACGACACTTCCTGATTCATTTCTAGTGTGTGTTCCTAGGTAGCTGTTACCATTTCCCTTTTCATGACAATAATGCCAAATCATGCCTGCGTACATTTTAGTAGGGTCAATATTTACATATCCAACGTCGCTGTATCTGTTGGAGTCTCCCGTAAAATTCTTGCCTTCGTGTATAGAGTACTGTGATCTATCTGTCAGCTCTCTATCAAACCATTTTACATTATTTGTATCAAAGCCTGAACCCATTCTAGAATCACCTAAATTTGGTCGGCCTGTTAAATTTCTTTCTGAATGAAATACGGTCCAATAATTATCTGGATTTGTAATTCCAAATGCAGCTGTTGATTCTACTAAAGTTCTGCCATCAAATGAATCATGTCCTTTAAGCGTTTGTGATCTATCTCTATTGGGATCAAATCCACATTTTTGTATTGTTACGTTCCTTACATAAGAAGTCCCAACATCAATACTATTTGGCATATGATAATGTCCGTATCTAATATATTTTCTATTTGATACGTCTTGAACTTTAAAATAAAACTCGAATTCTTCCCATTCTATAGATGTACTACTAGAAGCAGCTGAATTAATCCAACCGTTAGTGTCTGATGCAGACCAAATATATGATGTTACACTACCGCCAGCTTCTTTTCTATCTAAACTAACTTTGTGTTGCCCTCTCATTCTAAGATATTCTTCTTCTAAAATCTGGCCTGAACCATTGCTTGTTATTGTATGATAAGGCCCATGATTGAAACTATAACCTGTTCCAGTATATGACATTTCTTTCATTCCAGCACCATACATTAAATCCATTCCATAACCTTCTGATCCAATAGCGCCCCAATTGCTTGAAACATGCATTGAACAAATAGATTGTTCAGCACCGACTGTATTAGTATGTAATACTTCTTTAATAATACCTAAGGTACTTGTACCTATTGCAGCATATGGATGTCTATGTGTTGGGCCATTGCCTCCAAAATGAAACCAATGATTAGCTCTTATGTTTCTCATAGCCTCAGCTAATGTTGCGTTAGAACCTATAGCATCATATGAAGATAATGTAAATATTACTTTTTCTCCGTAGCCACCTTCCATTATTTTACCTAGACATCCTGCTAATGAATTTCTAGCACTGTCGCTACCATATACATCGAAACATAATGAGTCTATTAATTCTCCATCATGATCTATTATAACCACGGTCAAGCCTCTACATGAATTAGTAATAGTAAATGAGCGTTCTGCTGAAATTAAAACATCGGTCTTTGAGCCATTTGCAGGTGAAGAGTTATTACTACCAGCAGTAACTTCAATTGTATATGATGAAGCATCACCCGATTCTCCTAAATGTGCTACTTTTAAATTTCTATCTTTACTTAGTTCCATTAAATAAATTAATTATATTATTTATATTATACAGTAAATCTCATTACAGTACCATCGTATAGTATTTCTGATCCATTTATATTAAGTCTTGTACCATCAAACGTTAATGCGCTTTCAGCATTCACAGATGATCCACCAGTTGCTGTAATAATTCTATTATTAGAATTGTTAGAAACGGCTAAAGTAGAACCTTGAGCACCTGTTTGACCCTTAGCTCCTGTTGGTCCGGTTGCACCTTGAGGTCCAGTATTACCCACATTTCCTTTAGGTCCAGTTGGTCCAGTTATACCTATTATACCTTGGCCACCTTGAGCACCTGTTTGTCCTTTTTGTCCTTTAGCACCTTGAGCACCTTGAGGTCCTTGTGCACCTTGATTTCCATAAACTCTACCTACGTTAGTATCTCCTAAAGTACTGTGAGATATTACAAGATCTGTACCTTCTAGTGCAGCTTTTATAAAACTAGTACCTTGTCCACCTTGAGGTCCAGTTGGTCCAGTTGCTCCTGTACTTCCTTTTGGTCCAGTATCACCTTTAACACCAATTCCACCTTGAGCACCTTGGGGTCCAGTTAAACCTCGTACACCTTGTGCACCTTGAGGTCCATTGATACCTTTAGCACCTTGAGGTCCAGTTGCACCGATGTTTCCTTTAGGTCCAATTATACCTTGACCACCTTGAGCACCTACTTCACCCTTTTGTCCTTTAGCACCTTGAGCACCTGTGGCTCCTTGGTTTCCATAAACTCTTCCTACATTAATTTCACCTTCAACACTGTGTTCGATAATTAAATTAACACCCTGTAAAGATGCGTTTTTAATACTGTCTCCGGTTAAACCTTGAGAACCTGTTTGTCCTTTTTGTCCTTTAGCACCTTGAGCACCTGTGACACCTACTTCACCTTTTTGTCCTTTAACACCAATTCCACCTTGGCCACCTTGACCACCTTGGCCACCTTGAGCACCTTGGGCACCTTGAGCACCTTTGCTTCCATCTTTACCGCTAGTTCCACTAGTTCCAGAAGAACCACTAGTTCCAGAAGAACCACTAGTACCTGAAGTTCCTGCTTGACCAACGACGCCTGATAAACCTTTTTGTCCTTTTGCGCCGTTTATACCACTTGATCCAGAAGATCCACTTGATCCAGAAGATCCACTAGTTCCAGAAGAACCGTTAGATCCACTAGTTCCAGAAGAACCACTAGTTCCAGAAGTTCCATCAACTCCAGAAGTTCCACTAATACCATCAACACCTGATTGACCCTTTTGCCCTTTATCACCACTGTCACCAGTTCTAGCAAATGTAAGTATACATTCTTCACTGTTTGAGAAAGGTGCTGTAGCGCTTGAATCAATACCAGATACTGATATTGTAAAATATCCTGTGTTTTCTGTTAAACTGTTTATTGTATAAATAGCAAACTGACTAGCATCTTCTTTATTACTTATCTTAACGTGACCCTTAATAGTAGAAGTAGAATCATCAATAGTTCTTAAGTATGTCTGAATATCACTACTATCACCATCAACATCATCTATTCTTATTTGTGTAGCACTTTGTTGTGTTGAAGCATTGTTTAATCCAAATTTACCAGAACCTGGATCACCTGAAGTAGCACTATTATATGTGAATGCAAATGTTGCTCCACCAAATGCTCCTGTTTGTCCTTTTTGTCCAGTTGAACCTGTATTACCAACTGTACCTTTTTGTCCTTTTTGTCCTTTTTCTCCGCTTGTTCCTGAAGATCCACTTGAACCTGAAGATCCTGAAGATCCACTAGTTCCACTAGTTCCAGCAACACCTTTTTGTCCTTTTTGACCCTTTAATCCTGTAGATGGGCCAATCCATTCTCCTGAAGCATTAATAATATCAACACCTCCAACTTGTAGTGTATTATTACCAGTTATTTGAAAATTAATTAAACCAGAATTAGGTACAAAAACATCTGCACCTATAACTATGTTATTAGAATTTTCATATAAAGCCTGAACGAATGCTCCGCCTATTTCTACTCTTAAGTCTGCAGGTATCTGAATCTTATCTTCTTCGGATCCAAAGTGATCATGTAAATACTCACCTATTCCAGCAGATTCATCTTCAAGAGCATGAATTGCATCTAAGATGTCATCTACAATCGGTCCAAGTGTGTATAAATCAGTGTATTCTTGCGAAGCAGAATAAGCACTTGGTTTATGAGCACCTTTAAAGCCAGGATTATTTAAACCTATTTTTGCGTTTTTTGCGTTAGCTATATTTGTTGCATTTCTGCCAAACTTCATAGCTGCAACCATATTGGCAATACTTTTTAATGATCTTCTAGGCATTTTACTAGTTACTTTTTTTTATATAATTATTTAAGTTTCTCAATTTCATCTTTTAAAGACTTAACTTCTTCTCTAAGATCACCGACAACTTTTACTAAGTATGCAGTTACCTTGTCATAGTTTACAGAAGATACTTCCATAATGTCTTCTCCGCTTTCTTCGTCTTTACTTGGCATCCATGCTACTAATCTAGAATCAAATTCTGCAACTTCTTCTGCAATAAAACCTGAATCTAATCTCTCAGTTCCATTCCATTTGAAAGAAACTGGTCTCATGTATTTAAAGAATTCATCAGCATCGAAATCTAAATCAATAATGTCATGCTTTAACTTTCTGGTAGATTTTTGTATACCAAATCCGTTTGGTGATGCCGCGTCCCATATAACATTTTGAGGAGCTTCCATTACTCTTTCGTCAAGCATTGTAAGTATTGACATATAGGATGCACCTCCATAATTTGTACCATTAACATCATGGAAACTAAACGCATTTAATGAAGCTTTACCTATTAATGAAAAATCCTGTGTAAGACTAAATTCTGCAAGACTTAAGTCACCTACAAATTGTGTGCCATCAAATCTTAAATTAGATTCTGCATTAATTGTACTTGTACCAGTAGCTGTTAATATTCTATTGTCGAGATTACTAGTAATTAATGTTGTTCCTGAAGAACCACTTGAACCATTAGTTCCATTTGTACCAGAAGTTCCACTTGTTCCACTTGTTCCTGATCTTCCGCTTGATCCACTTGAACCGTTTAAAGATTCTAAGTCTTTCCAATTTCCACCGCCCCAGAACCAAAGTGATCCATCAAATGCAAAATATAATTGATTAACAAAGTCTCCAGTATAAACTCCATTTGGATCGCTTTCTTCACCTGATTGTGCACCTTGATAACCACTTGATCCACTTGAACCTGAAGATCCACTTGAACCTGAAGATCCACTTGAACCTGAAGAACCGTTTGTTCCATTAGTTCCTGAAGAACCGCTTGAACCATTAGTTCCATTTGTACCTGAAGATCCACTTGATCCACTTGATCCACTTGAACCGTTTGATCCACTTGATCCACTTGAACCGTTTGATCCACTTGAACCTGAAGTTCCGCTCGATCCGTTTAAATTTATTACTAAATTCCAATTATCTTTAGAATACCATTGCCAAACTTCTCCGTCATCTGTATATGCATATTGTCCTTCATATGCACCGTTGAAGGTCAACGACCCAGCATTGTCTACGTGAAGTAGCGAGAATCCTGAAGATCCACTTGAACCGTTTGATCCACTAGTTCCATTTGATCCACTTGAACCATTTGATCCACTAGTTCCATTAGTACCGTTAGTACCAGAAGTTCCATCGTTTCCGCTAGTTCCACTAGTTCCGCTTAAACCCGAAGATCCACTTGAACCGTCAGTACCCGAAGATCCGCTTGATCCATCGACTCCAGAAGTACCATTAGTACCAGAAGATCCACTTGATCCACTCGATCCGTCTGTTCCACTAGAACCACTCGATCCGTTTGATCCACTAGTTCCACTAGTTCCACTTGTACCGCTAGTTCCACTAGTACCCGAAGATCCGCTAGAACCATCAGTTCCGTTTGATCCTGAAGATCCACTAGAACCACCAGTTCCATTTGAACCGCTAGTTCCTGAAGTTCCGTTTAAATCTCCTACATTTACCCATAAATTCTTTCCTTTGTCCCATGCCCAAACTGTTCCGTTTCCACCATAGTAAAGCATTCCATTATATTCTGCATATACTAATGGTTCGTTAGGATTATCTGAGACTCCAGATTCTATACTTCTTCCACCTCTAGTTCCATTAGTACCTGAAGATCCACTTGATCCTGAAGATCCATTTGATCCTGAAGATCCGCTTGATCCGTTTGTTCCACTTGTACCAGAAGTTCCATTTTTACCATCAGCTCCGCTTGTTCCGTTAGTTCCATTTGTTCCTGAAGTACCGTCAGTACCAGAAGTTCCATCAGTTCCGCTTGAACCTGAAGATCCACCTGATCCATCAGTTCCTGAAGTTCCATTTTTACCATCAATACCAGAAGTACCGTCAGTACCAGAAGTACCGTCAGTACCAGAAGTACCGTCAGTTCCACTTGAACCTGAAGATCCGTTAGTTCCATTTGTTCCAGAAGTACCATCAGTTCCAGAAGTTCCATCAGTACCAGAAGTTCCATCAGTTCCGCTAGTTCCACTAGTTCCTGAAGTTCCATTAGATCCATCAGTACCTGAAGTTCCAGCAGTACCATCAGTTCCAGAAGTTCCTGTAGCGCCATCTTCACCTGAAGTTCCACTTGATCCTGAAGAACCGTCAGTTCCGTTTGTTCCACTAGTTCCACTAGTTCCAGAAGTTCCATCATCACCGGCTACATTTGGTATAACAGCACCATCTCCATTGGTATAAGTTATTATCATGTTACCATCTTCGTCTATTCTAATAGAAGAGACTCCTCTACCATCTGTTCCAGAAGTTCCATCAGCACCGACAACGTTTGGTATAGTAGCGCCATCGCCATTAGAGTAGACAATTATCATGTTACCATCGCCGTCTATCGTAATAGAAGAGACTCCTCTACCATCTGTTCCAGAAGTTCCATCGGTTCCAGAAGTTCCATCATCACCGACAACATTTGGTATAACAGCCCTGGATGAATCGGTATATGTTATTACCATTTCGCCTTCGGACGTCATTGTTATGGTATCGATTCCTTTACCAGTTGGTCCATCATCACCCTTAGTTCCGTCTTTTCCGTCTGATCCAGAAGTTCCAGAAGTACCTGCAGCACCATCTGTTCCAGAAGTCCCAGACGTTCCGTCTAGCGGGGCAGCAGTATTTTCATATTTTCCAGTACTAATATTATAGGAAAAGTAATCTCCGTTACTGGGACTACTGCTAATTAGATCTAAAATTTGCTTTATTCTTAGTTGCATGCTAGTGTTAAATTTTTTCGCGTTAATGTATATATCTAGCTACAGATTTCATTGCAGTCAGATGCGGTAATATTTTTTAATAATCCCATATACCAGTATAATGACATCTTACGTAAAAACCATCGTTTATTAAAAAACCTTCGCCTTCTTTTCTCAATGCTCTCCAAAATATAGAGTCTTCTGAAGCTTCACCTTTACTACGATCTGAAATAACGTCTAACCACTTAGTATTACAATCGTGTTTGTGTATTGCACCCCAAGTTGAAGACAATACATTTCCATCTGCTATTTTTTGTTTTTGCCATTTACTTTTTAATCCTTTTATTTTTATAGGTTTTTCTAGCGGAATGGCGATAGTTGATTCAGGGTATTTTTCAATAAAGGCTACATTATCGTACCAGTTTCCTATAATTGCCCATTTATAATTTGCATCTGGGTGTTCTTTAACAGTTCCATTCCAATATGCTTTAATTATCTGAGCAGCTGTAGGTAATATATAATCATCACTGTCCATATATGCTATTAAATATCCTTCTGAAATTGCTCGTGCGGCTTCCCTTGGTACACCTCTATAATATACTAATGATTGATCTTCGATTTTTTCATACATATTAGGTACAGACTTATCTACAAACACATAAGAGATGTTTTCGTACTTTTTAAAATGTTTATAGTATAATGCATGTGTTATTTCACAATTATCACTGGCTATAACGAGCTGTGATCGTGGATCACCTATTGCTAAGAATGATTTTACTGCTCTTATAAACTTTTTATCTGAATCTGCTCTAGAACCTGGATATTCACCCAAATAACTTTGCATTATCCAACTTATATCATACTTCATTTTCAAATATTTTATTTTTTAGTGAACATGATCCTTTACTCTGTCATTCCATCCTATATGATTGACGTAGCCGTCATCGTCTCTTTCTGTTAAACTAACAATTCTATATCCCATATCTCGATATGCATAATCTACAAGGTGTTCAAGTCCCAGTCTAGTATATCCTCCTTTACCTAATTCTAAATAATCCTTAAGCCTTTTAAGAGTAGGTCTATATGTAAAACCATAATAATTTATTACTGCTTCTCGTTCGCCATTTAATATTCTACCTGTATAAAAAGTAGATGGCATCACAAATCTAAATGATGTTCCTTTATTAGTTTTAAATACTTTAGGACAAATTCTATTAACCTGTCCATCTTTTTTTGATTGTAACCATCCTTGTAATATTTCAGGTCTAGATTCTAGTAGATCTTTAGAAATTTCTATAAAATTAGATCTATAAAATTCATAATCGTCTTCTAAATGAAAAATATATTCAGTATCTATAGTTGCATATGCTGCATCGATTGATCTAGATTGACCAAGCTTTGTATGATTAAATATAAATTCTATCTTATTATCATACTTTTCTTTGTTAAGCAATTTACATGCTTCAAAAACAACGGGATCTGCTGAGTCTTCAGTTATGATATATCTTTCTATTTCAGCTGTGTTAAATTTAAAAAAAGAGTCTAGTGTTTTTTCTAATAAATCTAATCTTCCACATGATGTTAACACAAACGTAATTTTATTCTTTTTCATATAATTATTTATATAGATTCGTTTGCCAATCATATTCATAAGACAAGCCGTGTTTGTTTTCTCCAGCTACTAGATTCTCTAATAATTTTTTATAAGTTTCTAATAATTCTTCGTTGTACACTGAATATCTTATTAATACCTTTTCTGTCCGTGCATTATATGATTCTATATTTTCATCATGTGATTCAATAGCTTCTTTTAGTTTTTCTGCTCCGTCCATAATATTAAATCCTTCATAATAATATCCAGCATCTTTTATCATCGGAGCATTGTGTATTACTGGGAATTGTAAATATAATGCATCTAAATATGCATAATTTAGTTGATTTTCCCATTGATGAGAAATAACAATATCTGCTTTTCCGGCTAGTAATTCCACTACAGGATATCTACCTGCTAGTTTAACATGTGGATTTTTGGCAGTCCATATTTCTAAAAAACCAACAATACTTTTCCAATAAGTGTTAGATGCTAATTGAATAGAACTCATAATATTTAATTCTCCGAATATACCACCTGATTTAAAGTATTCATTAGCAATTAACACAGGTATCATAGACCATTTAACTACGTTTAAATTAGGTTCGTATACCGCAAGTTTTAGTTTAGATTTATCAGCTACTGGTTGATATATCGGAGAGCCGCCTGTTTTTTCTTTATCTTTTAATTTTTGCATATAGTCTTCACATGCTTGATCTAAAAATAAAGGATCCCATACAAACGGTACTGGTTTAACTTTATCTGCAGGTAAATTATGTAATGACATATAATAATGGTGATTATGATTGCCTTGTTGAGGTACATACCACACTTCGTCCAATTCTTTTTGATAATATGTTATAGATGCATCTTCTTTAGGAAACAAACATCTTTCCATATCTATAACGTAATTGTTTCCGCATGCATATTTAATAACTTTATTACTAGGTTTAATATTTTTAAATTCCTTAAGTGTTGTATCTTGTAAAGAAGTACCTAACATTATCAATACATCTACATTTCCGGCTTCTGAAGCATATTTTTTGATAGGAAATCTTTTTGTGTCCCATGTTGTTTTTTCATCTAAAAGTTTTTCGTCCACTATGGGCGAAGTGTCTAATAATATAACTTTCTGTCCTGCTGTTTGTAAAGCGTTCATCAGAAATATGGCATTCATTTTTATACCATTAATCCAGATAGATTCGTCTTCAGATTGAAGGCCTAGTGTAATTCCTATATACATGATTTGAGTTTTATGTTTATCTTTATTTATATATCTATAAAATAAAAAAGGGCCTCCAAAATGGAGGCCCTTAAATTAATTAAACTAGTGTTTAACTTTCAGTGATTACTCTTTTCTCTTCTGCTCTCTTGCATCAAAGAAATCTTCGTAGTCTTCACCACCACCAGTTCCGGTAGTTTCTACAGCACCTTTATAAGGAGCGATAACGTAAACTTCGTCTTCACCGTTAACTTCGTAACCAATACCTGTTAAGTTAAATGTTACAACATCAGCAGCTACCGCCCAACC
>UPTG01001600.1_pt1 | contig 16568 bp, 10 predicted proteins | sample 2160121 | NCBI WGS metagenome assembly UPTG01 (sample SAMN06266255, study PRJEB28933) | marine metagenome | isolation source: Columbia River Estuary | place: USA:Columbia River Estuary, USA | collected 2014-07-27
CGCGCGGCCACGAGGGTCTGCCGACCTTCGGCGTGGGGCGGGATCTGGGTCGGTCGCAATGGCAGGCGGTGTTTCGACAAATGATGGGACATGACCTGATCCGTCCCGACCCCGACCGCCACGGTGCCTTGCGCATGACCGAAGCGGCCCGTCCGATTTTGCGCGATGAGGCCCGAATTTCTCTGCGTCGTGACAGCCTGCGCAAGGCGACCCGACGGCCTGCAGTGAAGGCGATGGTCAATGACGAGGATGCGCCGTTATTGTCAGCCCTCAAGGCCAAGCGGCGGGCGCTGGCCGAGGCCGCTCGGGTGCCCGCCTATATTATTTTCACCGATCGCACCTTGATTGAAATGGCCGAGACCCGACCCGAGAGCTTGGATCAAATGGCGGGCATTGGTGGTATCGGTGCAAAAAAACTAGAGAGTTACGGTGCCGCCTTTTTGCAGATTATCACTGGAGATGCCGCACAGATGCATCCCAAGAGGCGCAAACTGGCGGGAAGTGAAGCAGGTAACGTCTATGACCGCTTGATGCAGGCGCAGGCCAGATTGATGCAGGGGGCGTGTGGCACGGAAAAACCACTGAGTTGCTCGGCGGCCCTCGTGGCAAAAATTGCCGCGCTGCACGCGCCCGACCTGAGCAATGTGACGGCGATCTTGGGAGACCGGCGCGCGGAACGCTTTGGCGATGCGTTTCTGGACGTTTTGCAACAGGCGCGCTAAATACCATGCATTGATCAAGGAGATAGATATGCTGGTCGTTGTGTCACCTGCCAAAAAACTAAATATGGAACCCGCACAAGGTATAAGCGTGACCGAACCGGCATTCGCGCGCCACGCCGAAGAATTGGCAGGGGTTGCGCGCGCGTTGAGCATTACCGATTTGCAAAAACTGATGGGGTTGAGCGTTAATTTGGCGCAGCTTAATGCCGAACGGTTTGCCGCCTTTGGATCACAGGAGACCAAAGCCGCTGCATTGGCGTTTGCCGGCGATACCTATCAGGGGCTTGAGGCGGGGTCATTGGATGCCGATGAAATGGCTTGGGCGCAGCAGCATCTGCGAATTCTTTCGGGTTTATACGGGGTTTTGCGTCCTCTGGATGCGATCGAACCCTACCGTCTGGAAATGGGCAGCCGGTTGAAAACTGGTAAAGGCGGGACGCTGTATGCCTATTGGGGCGATCAGCTGTCGCAGGCCCTGAATGCACAGGCTGCTGAAACCGGTACAGACGTTTTGGTCAATTGTGCGTCGCAAGAGTATTTCGGGGCGGTCGATCTGGCTGCCCTGTCACCGAAAGTCATCACGCCTGTGTTTAAGGAGCGCCGCGCCGGACAGGCAAAGATCGTCAGCTTTTATGCCAAAAAGGCCCGCGGGGCGATGGCGCGTTACATCGTCCAGCGCCGGTTGACCGATCCTGAAGGACTGAAAGATTTCGACAGCGGTGGGTACGCCTATGTGCCAGATCAGTCAGACGCGCAGAAGTGGGTGTTTTTGCGCGACTATCCCGAAGCCTAAAATCTCGAAACATTTTTGTCAGACGCGGTTGTGGCAAGGGGGGGGTGTCAGCCGGCGGCCAACCAGCTTGAGTGGTGCCAAACGTGACGCGCATTCTGACGCCAAGCAGTTGACCCGAGTTGACCGGTTGTTTGCACAACAAATGCACTGCTACCGGATTGGGTGCACCCTGTGGGGGCGGATGCACCGGGGTTTCACAGCCGCTCCAATGCGATCGCGATGCCCTGACCGCCACCGATACACATGGTGACAAGCGCGGTTTTGCTGCCTGTCCGTTCCAGTTCATACAGCGCTTTAACCGCCAGAATACAACCCGTTGCCCCGACCGGATGGCCCAGCGCAATTGCGCCGCCATTAGGGTTTACCTTTTCGGGGTCGAGATCAAGCGCTTTGTTGACGGCCAAGGCTTGAGCGGCAAAGGCTTCGTTTGATTCGATCACATCGAAATCAGCAATACTCAGGCCGGTGCGTTCCATAAGAATTTTAACAGCGGGGATCGGACCGATACCCATCACCTCGGGCCGCACGCCGGCATGGGCATACCCAAGGATGCGGGCGCGCGGTTTCAGCCCGGCTTTTTCTGCGGCATCGGCCCGTGCAAGAACAATGGCTGCACCGCCATCGTTGATGCCCGAGGCATTGCCCGCCGTCACTGAACCATCCTTTTGAAACACCGCCCGCAGGCTGCCCAGAGCGTCGACTGAGGTCGCCTTGGGGTGTTCGTCGGTGTCAAACGCCACCATCTGCCGTTTGACCTTTACCTCGACCGGTACGATTTGTTCGGCAAAACGTCCCGCCTCGATCGCGGCGGCCGCGCGGGTCTGGCTGGCCATGGCAAAAGTGTCCTGCGCGGCGCGGCTGATGTCATTCTCTGCGGCCACATTCTCGGCTGTGACCCCCATATGGCCGGTGCCAAATGGACAGTTTAGCGCCCCGAGCATCATATCCAATGTGCGGATATCGCCCATTTTTGCGCCCCAGCGCTGATCTTGCACAACATAAGGCGAGAGGCTCATATTTTCTGCGCCTCCGGCAAGGCCGAAATCGGCGTCTCCCAGCATCAGCGACTGGACCACTGAAACAATCGCCTGTGCGCCTGAACCGCACAGGCGGTTGACGTTCATCGCGGGGGCTACATCCGGCACTCCGGCCTGCATGGCGGCAACCCTAGACAGATACATATCGCGCGGTTCGGTATTGATGACATGCCCAAAGGCCACATGGCCGATCTGTCCGCCCTCAACCCCTGCACGCGCGAGCGCGGCCTTGCTGGCAATGGTTCCCAGCTCAATCGGTGGTACGCCTGCCAGAGATCCGCCAAAAGTACCGATGGCGGTACGAGCGCCGCCCAGAATTACGATGTCTGTCATTGTCTGTCTCCTGAAATCTCTGCGTCACTATGCGCAAACTCATTGCTTTGTCAGTCGGAACGTTCCGTCACGTCGCCTTATCGATCATTCGCCATAGGGCACCCAGATGGTTTTCACTTCGGTAGCGGCCGCCAAGAAATGGCGTCCTTCGTTGGTGGGGTCAAACCAGTCGCAGGCCTGTCGGTTGTTGACCCAGGTGCGTTTCAGGTTTCCGGCACTGGCGGCTTCGATTTTTGCCGACAAGTCCGAGGAGGAAAAGCTCCAAACCGCATCCAGATTGAGATGGCCAGCGATCGGCCCGACCAGATCATTGTGTGGGCCGGTTAAGACATTCACCACCCCAGCGGGCAGATCCGACGTCTCTAGTATCTGGTAAAAATCGGTGGCAATCAGGGGAAACGGCTCTGAGGCGACAAGAACGCATCGGTTGCCCATCGCAATGGCCGGCGCCATAACTGAGATCAATCCCAGCAGTGGGCAGTCATCGGCGCAAAATGCGGCCAGTACGCCCACCGGTTCATGCAGTGCCAACGCCAGTCCCCGCATCGGTACACCCTTGGCCTGCCCGTCGTATTTATCGGCCCAGGCGGCATAGCTGAACAGACGGCTAAGGCTGGCCTCGACCTCTTGTTGGCCGGTGTTTCCGCCCGTCGTCCGATCGATATTAGCGGCAAACTCAGCGTGGCGTGCCGAGAGGTTTTCAGCGATGAAATACAAAATTTGGGCTCGGTTATGGCCGGTCGTTTTGGCCCAACCTGCGGCGGCCTGTGCCGCCTCAACAGCGTTGCGTATATCTTTGCGGTTTGCAATCGGGGCCTGCCCCAGCGATGCGCCATCGGCGTCGTACATGATGCGGCTATACCCACCATCGGGACGCGACTGTTTGCCACCGATATATAGTTTTGCGGTGCGATCCATCCCGACACCCATAGAAGTATCCGGTTTGGGAGACGGGTCAGTTTTCGCTAAAAATGCAGGAATTTTCTCAAGTGGTGAACTGGCACCAGCGGGTTTGGTATAAGCAGTCAAACCCTCCCAACCCCCTTCGCGACCAAATCCGCTTTCGCGGACCCCGCCAAAGCCTGCGGCGGCGTCAAACATGTTGGTGCCATTGACCCAGACCACACCGGCCACGAGTTTGGGCGCGATATCCAAGGCCAGATTGATGTTTTCGCTCCACAGTGTTGCGGCCAGTCCATAGCGGGTGTTATTGGCCAGTTGCACGGCCTCGGCGGGGGTGCGGAAAGTGGTGCTCACCAGCACCGGGCCGAAAATCTCTTCCTGCATAAGTGTGGCTGAAGGTGACAGGCCGGTGATCAGGGTCGGGGGATAAAAACAACCTGTTGCGGGGATTTCGGCCGCGGTGACATAGGTCTCGCCATCTGTGTTGGCATTGACCATGCGGGTGATTGCGGCATGCTGGATTGGGTCGACAATCGCGCCGACATCGATTGATTTATCCATTGGGTCGCCGATCCTAAGCCTGTCCATCCGGGCTTTGACCTTGGTATGAAACGCTGCCGCGACCGGTTCATGCACCAGCAACCGCGATCCGGCGCAGCACACTTGTCCCTGATTGAGCCAGATCGCATCGACCAGCCCTTCCACGGCCGAATCCAGATCGGCGTCATCGAATACGATATAGGGCGATTTGCCGCCAAGTTCCAAAGTCAGGGCCTTGCCAGATCCGGCTGTGGCGTGGCGAATGTGGCGCCCCACCTCTGTCGATCCGGTAAAGGCAATTTTATCAACACCCGCGTGGGTGACGATCTTTTCGCCGACACCGCCATCGCCGGTGACAATATTCACCACGCCGTCCGGTACTGCGGCTTGGCGGCAGATATCGGCAAAAAGCAGAGCGGTTAGAGAGGTGTATTCGGCCGGTTTCAACACCACCGTATTGCCCATGGCGAGGGCTGGTGCGATTTTCCACGCCAGCATCAACAACGGGAAATTCCACGGGATAATCTGTCCACAGACCCCCAATGCGACCCGACCGGGACATTCGGACGCCATAAGCTGCGCCATGCCGGCATGGTAATAAAAATGGCGCTGCGCCAGCGCGGTGTCGATATCGCGGGATTCGCGGATCGGCTTGCCATTATCGAGCGTTTCTAACACGGCAAACAGGCGTGCGTGTTTTTGCAACAGTCGCGCCAGCCCATAGAGCACTTTGGCGCGGGCGTGTCCGCCCTGAGCTTCCCATTTTGGCTGGGCGCGGCGTGCGGCGTTGACGGCGCGGTCCACATCCGCCTGAGTGGCAGTGCTCAAACGGGCCAGAATCGCGCCGGATGCGGGATTGCGGCTGTCAAAATCTGGTGCTGGTTCGGTAAACGCCCCATCTATGAAATGGCCAAAACGCCCGTCTCTTTCGGCCAGCCACCCCAAAGCCTCGGCGGGAGATTCGGGGGCAGTGCCATACTCCATTGTTTCAAAGATCGTTTTTACAGTCATATTTTTATTCCCAAAGGGCACCTTTTTGATCAGCTGATGGCGGGTTGATCAGCCGAGGGCGTGGCGATATCCGGCTGAATAGTCTCCGGTGACGTGATGTTCTAATTGCCGCTCGATATCTAACAGCAGGGACGAGGCACCGATCCGGAACAGATCGGGCTGCAGCCAGCGCAGGCCGAGCTCTTCTTTCATCAATGACAAATAGACCAGCGCGTCTTTGGCCTTGGACAGGCCACCAGCGGGTTTATACCCAATGCGGTATCCGGTGCGCTCAAAATAGGTCCGGATGGCGCGCAGCATCACCAAAGAGACTGGCAATGTGGCGTTGACACTTTCCTTGCCAGTTGAGGTTTTGATAAAATCCGCTCCGGCCATCATGCACACCATCGAGGCGCGGGCAACGTTGCGCAACGTGCCCAATTCACCGGTGGCAAGAATGGTTTTGAGATGTGCGTGTCCGGCGGCGGCGCGAAACGAACGCACCTCGTCATAAAGCGCACGCCAATCGCCGCTCAGTGCATGGCGGCGCGAGATCACGATATCAATCTCGTCTGCCCCTGCGGCGACACTTTGTTCGATCTCGGCCACGCGCAAGTGAAACGGCGATAGTCCGGCGGGAAAGCCGGTCGAGACCGCGGCCACTGGAATGCCCGAACCAGACAGCGCGGCAATGGCGGGATTGATCATCTCGTGGTAGACGCAAATTGCCCCTGTGGTGATCTGAGGCATGTCAAGCGCGGTCAACAGATCGGCGCGCAGTGGTTGGCGGGCTTTGGCACAGAGCCGCTGCACCCGTTCGGCAGTATCATCCCCCGATAGTGTGGTTAGATCAATGCAGGTGATCGCCTTTAACAACCAAGCGGCTTGATGGTCTTTTTTCACTGAACGGCGCCCCGGCAGAGTTTTGGCGCGGCGTTCGATCGCCGAGGTGTTGGCCTGCAGATTGCGCAGCCAGTCGGCGTTAAAATCCTGCCCTGGGTTGCGCGGCTCGACGGTCTGGGGCAACTGAAGGCTCACCGGGTCGATCACTGTTTGCATTGCCGCCTCATGTCTGGTTTCTGCGCCAAACTGCCATGGGCTTTGGTGGTTTACAAGTCGAGGTGTTCTGGGCCGTTCGGGGTTGTAGGGAACCCAGAACGTGCCTAGCGGCGCAACCGCTCGAGTAACTGCAGAGAGGCATACCCATCAGCGGGCAGGCCCACGCGGCGTTGAAACGCGCGCACTGCAGCGATGGTTAACGGCCCGATCTTGCCATCGATGCCCTGGGTATTGAAACCGGCTGACGTGAGACGGCGCTGCATTTCCTGTCGCTCGGCAAAGCTTAATGCCCGGTCTTCACGGGGCCATTTTGCCTTGATTTTTGAGCCGCCCACGATCCGGTCCGCCAAGTGGCCAACACCGATGACATAGGCGTCTGCGCTGTTGTAATTTTCTAAAACCTCAAAGTTCTTAAACACTAAAAATGCGGCTCCCTTGGCACCGGCCGGCAGCAAGACTGCCGCTCTGCCGTAATCGGGGATTGGCTTTCCAGTCACCGAGACCACCCCGGCGCGGGCCCAGTCCGAGGGGCGTTTTTTTATGCGCCGCTGCGCCAGCCCATAGTTAAAGTCTGCAGGCAGCCGAACCTCAACGCCCCAGGGCATGCCCTTGGTCCAGCCAAATTCAGCAAGATACGCGGCGGTTGAGGCCAACGCGTCACTTGGATTATCAGACCAGATATCGCGCTTGCCGTCGCCGGTAAAATCTACGGCATAGTCGCGATAAGAAGTTGGCATAAACTGGGTGTGGCCCATGGCGCCGGCCCAACTGCCGACCATGCCGGGCACGGTCGTATCACCGTTGTTTAAAATCTTCAGGGCTGTAATTAACTGTTCTTCGAAAAATGCGCCGCGACGCCCGTCATAGGCCAGTGTCGCGAGCGCGGAAATCACCGGGATATCGCCGCGTTTTTCGCCATAGGCGCTTTCCAATCCCCATATGGCAACAAGGATCGCTTTTTCCACCTGATAGCGGTCCTCGATTTCACGCAATGTCTTGTGCCATTTATGCAGGGCCGTTTTGCCGTTTGTGACGCGCTTTGTGGCCACTGCGATGTCGAGATAGTCCCAGATCGTTTTGGTGAATTCCGACTGATTGCGGTCCAGTTCAATGACTTTTTCCAAATATTGAACATCGCGCATTGCTGCTTCAAAGGTAATGGCAGGTATGCCCGAGGTCAGTGCTCTGTACCGAAAGCTGCGGACCCAGCGTGCTAGGCGTGCATCTTTGTGGTTGATGTTTTTTTCCGTCTTAGATGTGAACAGAGCCGGTTCTGGTGGGCTTGAGGTCGCCAATTGTACAGGCGCGGCTTGTGACACCGGTGCAAGGGTCAAAGCTGTAATCAAAAAGGCGGATAAAACCCTGAATGACATTCTGCAAATCTCGTTTTTGAATACACGTTTGTTTCTTCTGTGCTTAGCGGATAATTCACGTCTCGCAAAGAGCGCAAATACGAGATTTGCGTTCAACAGGAATTTACTGCGGTTGCGCGGGGCGGTAAGGAGGTATTCAGGTCTGTTGTCCCGGCGCGATAGTCGCGTGGTGTGTCTGGGGTTCGGTGATGTGATGGAACCCGTGATACAAAAGAAAGAGTATGCTTATGAGCGAACTAAAACCTGTTGTGTTGTGCATCCTAGATGGTTGGGGCGTGCGCTCGGACAGGGCTGGTAATGCCCCTGCATTGGCCAAGACGCCGAATTTTGATCGGCTAATGGCGCAATGTCCAAATGCGCAGCTGATCACCCATGGCCCACAGGTGGGTTTGCCCAGCGGTCAGATGGGCAATTCTGAAGTTGGCCATACCAATATTGGCGCCGGACGGGTTGTGTCGATGGATCTTGGACAAATTGATCTGGCGATAGAAGATGGATCTTTTTTTCAAAATCAGCCCCTGATGGCGTTCGCCGCTGAAGTGGGCGCGAACACCGGCACCGCCCATGTGTTCAGTCTTGTATCGGATGGCGGTGTTCATGGGCATATAACCCATCTAAAGGCGGCGGTTCAGGCGTTGGTGGCGAACGGCATTCAGGTGGTTGTGCATGCGATTACTGACGGGCGCGACGTGGCGCCGCGATCTGCGGATGGTTTCATCCAACACCTGTGCGACAGCCTGCCAGAGGGGGCACGTATCGGCACTGTAATCGGACGTTATTTTGCCATGGATCGCGACACCCGCTGGGAGCGGGTTCAATCAGCCTATGACGCGATTGTACACGCAAAATCAGACGTTTTTGCCGCCTCTGGCACTGCGGCAGTTGCGCAGGCTCATGCGCAGGATATCAGTGACGAGTTCATACCCGCAACGGTGATTGCGGGCTATGATGGGATTGCCAAGGGAGACGGTTTGTTTTGTTTGAACTTCCGCGCTGATCGGGCGCGGGAAATTCTCAGTGCGTTGGCTGACCCCGCGTTCAATGCATTTGATGTCGGTACGCGACCAAAGCTGTCGGGATGTCTTGGCATGGTCGGTTATTCCAGCCACCACGATAGTTTTATGACTGTCTGCTATCCCAAACAAAAAATTGTGAATACCTTGGGCGCTTGGGTGGCCCAGCATGGCAAACGGCAATTCCGTTTGGCCGAGACCGAAAAATATCCGCATGTGACCTTTGTCCTGAATGGTGGGGTCGAACTTGCCGAAGGGGGCGAGGACCGGCTCATGCCCGCTTCGCCAAAAGTTGCAACCTATGACCTGCAGCCCGAAATGTCCTCGGTTGAGGTGACAGATGCTTTGGTGGCGGCCATTGCAAAGGGCTATGATCTGATTGTGGCAAATTACGCCAATCCCGACATGGTGGGCCACACTGGCGATCTGGACGCCGCAATCAAGGCCTGTGAGGCCGTTGATCGGGGTTTGGGCCGTGTTGTCGAGGCGATTGAAAAGGGGCAAGGCAGCTTGATTGTGACCGCAGACCACGGCAATTGCGAGGTTATGGTGGATCCCCAAACTGGGGGTGCCCACACCGCTCATACGCTTAACCCTGTGCCGGTGATCTTGGTAGGAGGCCCGCAGGGCGCGACGCTGAATGATGGCTGTTTGGCCGATCTGGCACCCAGCCTGCTTGAGTTGATGGATTTGCCCAAACCACCCGAAATGACAGGAAAGACATTGATCGCGAGATGAAACCCTTATGCGCGCCCTGACTTTTATTGTGCTTTTGCTGCTTAGCCCGACGGCCCGCGCTGACACGGACCCTCGGCAAGCGGCTGCAGCCGCGGTGGCGGTGCTTGAGGATGCGGCGGTTGCGCTTGTCTATGCCGAGACTGCGCGCGACCGGGTCAAGGCGTTGAGCGCTGCGGTAAAAGGCTATGAGGCCGGTCTGGCTGCCATGCGGGTGGGATTGCGCCAAGTCGCGCTCCGTGAGGCGCGGATGACGCAGGAAATAAACCGTCGTGAGGATGGTATTTCTCGGTTGCTTGGCGTGTTGCAAACAATCGTGCGCTCGCCTGCACCGACGGTTTTGCTGCATCCTTCCGGTCCGGTTAAAACCGCCCGTTCGGCAATGTTGTTGGCGGATGTTACACCGGGCTTGCAGGCGCAGGCGCAGGCATTGCGCCGAGATCTGGACGAGGTAACTGCGTTGCGCCAGTTACAACAGCAGGCCTCAAACCATATGCAGAAAGGCTTGGTTGGTGCACAATTGGCACGGACCAAATTGAGCCAGGCGATGTCTGGACGCCGGGATTTGCCGCAGCGCTTTGTCGAGGATCCGCTGCAGACCGCTGTGTTGATTGCCGCGACCGAGACCTTGGCGGCCTTTGCCAACAGTGTCGGGTTGATAGCCACTGAGGAGATGACAACGGCGCTGCCGGATATTGCCGGACAAAAGGGTCGGCTTGCGATGCCGGTTCGGGGCCAGCTGTTGCGGCTCAAAGACGAGGCTGATGCCGCGGGCGTGGTGCGTCCGGGCATTGTTTTGGCAACCCGGCCCCGAGCGCTGGTTACCGCACCCACGGCAGCGACGATCCGCTATGGGGGGCCTTTGCTTGACTATGGACAAGTGCTTATTTTAGAACCACAGAAAGATACGCTGTTCGTTTTAGCTGGGCTGGCGCAGGTTTATGGCAAGATTGGACAGGTCGTGCCAGCGGGTAGCCCGTTGGGTTTGATGGGAGGGCAAACCCCACAATTAGATGCCATATTATCACAATCGCGCGATGGAACTGGAATTGATCGCACAGAAACACTCTATATAGAGGTACGGCAGGGGGATACTCCGGTGGACCCGCTAGACTGGTTCACATCACAGAAGGATTGAACATATGAACAAAATCGTCATGGCCATTGCTGGCGGTGTTTTGGCTGGAACGCTTGTTACAACGCAGGTCGCTGGGCCGCTTTTAGCCCAAGAAAATAGCCAGAAAGCCAATATCTATCAGCAACTGGACTTGTTTGGCGATATTTTTGAACGAATTCGGGGGCAATATGTCGAAGAGGTTGATGCTGCAGATCTGATTGAGGCGGCCATTGACGGTATGCTCAGTTCGCTTGATCCACATTCCAGTTATCTTTCACCAGAAGACGCCGCCGATATGCGGGTCCAGACCCGGGGCGAATTTGGTGGTCTTGGCATCGAAGTCACCCAAGAAGAGGGTTTTGTTAAAGTCGTCTCGCCGATCGATGACACTCCGGCTGATGAGGCCGGTATTGAGGCGGGGGATTTCATCACCCATGTTGACGGTGACAGCGTTCTGGGGCTCAGCCTTGATGAGGCGGTCGGCATGATGCGCGGTGTGGTTGGCTCTGAGATTGTCATCACCGTGGTACGGGAGGGCGAGGATGAGCCGTTTGATGTCACCATTATTCGCGACACCATCAAACTCACCGCTGTGCGCACCCGTGTCGAGGGTGAGAGCGTGGTCCTGCGCGTCACCACTTTTAACGACCAGACCTATAGCAACCTTGAAGCTGGTATCGAAAAGCAGATCGAGGCCGCCGGCGGCATTGATCTGGTCAATGGCTTTATTCTGGACCTGCGCAACAATCCCGGCGGGTTGCTGACACAGGCAATTCGGGTCTCGGACGCGTTTCTCGACAAGGGTGAAATCGTCAGCACCCGGGGTCGTGACCCCGAAAATGGCGACCGCCACAACGCCACGGTCGGTGATCTGGCCCAACAAAAACCGTTGGTGGTGTTGATCAATGGGGGCTCGGCCTCAGCCTCTGAAATTGTCGCTGGGGCGCTGCAGGATCACCGCCGTGCCATCGTCGTGGGCACCAAGAGCTTTGGTAAGGGCTCGGTTCAGACGGTGATGCCGATGCGGGGCAGTGGTGCGATGAAGTTGACCACGGCGCGCTATTACACCCCGTCGGGCCGCTCGATTCAAGCGCTTGGCATCTCGCCTGATATTATTGTTGAACAGCCGCGACGGGTGGCTGAAGACGACGAAGAGGCGACAGACACCCCCCGTCGCAGCCGGTCTGAAGCTGATTTGCGTGGCAGTCTCAACAATGACAGTCTGACCGAGGATGAAATTCTGCAGATCGAGGCTGATCGCGAAAAGGCCGAAGCCGCCGCAAAACTGCGTAAGGATGATTATCAGATGGCCTATGCGATTGATATTCTCAAAGGTCTGTCGGCCTTGGCGCCAAAATGACCGCAGGTGATTTGACCGCTGGCGGTCTGACAGCTGACGCTATCGCCGCATTGCCCTATCGTGAAAACGTTGGGGTGATGCTGCTTAATGCGGCAGGCAAAGTTTTTGTTGGCCAGCGTTTGGACAACCGCACACCGGCGTGGCAAATGCCACAGGGCGGTATTGACCCGGGCGAGGATCCGCGCACCGCGGCCTTGCGCGAGTTGCACGAAGAAACCGGCGTGCGTCCGGATCTGGTTGAGATCGTGGCGGTCTCCGACGATTGGATTACCTATGACCTGCCCGCCGATCTGGTGGCAAAACTATGGCAGGGGCGCTATCGTGGCCAGAGCCAGAAATGGTTTCTGATGCGGTTCAAAGGCACCGATAGCGACGTTGATATTGCCACCGAACATCAAGAGTTTTCAAACTGGCAATGGCTGGCGGTGGATCAACTGGCCGACAATATCGTGCCTTTCAAACGGCCGGTGTATGAACAGGTGCTGGCGGTGTTTGCGGCGCATCTTTAGGGGTCTTGTGGCGGCACTGATGCGAACAGCTGGGTTATGTCGTCTACTTTTACGGTCTCACCATGCACCGTCATTGTGCCGTGATAGCATCTCTTGACGCTTTCCTTGGCCAAAGCGACATCCGCCAGTTTCTGCACCTTAAAACTACTGTCGGTGATATTGAACAAATCCAAACCCGCTTTTGAGAGGATTAAAGTGTCAAAGCGCACTTTGTCGTTTGCATCGCCTTGTAAAACGAACCCAAGATTATTTTTGAGCCTGGTAAGGTTATTGCCGTCTTTATTAAAATTAAATGTGGTTGTGAAACCACTAGCTTGCGAGCAAAAGCCGCACCCCTCTGGAAAAGAACAAAACGTGAATATATAATGCCGACTCATGTATGCCGAATTGTCGATCACCTCTAACTTTACTTTTCTCACCGGGGCGTCGCACCCCGAGGAATATATCCGCCGTGCCGCTTTGGCGGGGCTGACGGCCATCGCCATTGCCGATGATAACACCGTTGCCGGCATCGTTCGTGCTCATGCGGCAGCGCGCGAGGTCGCCCGTCTGGTCGCCGAGCGGCGCGCTTTTGACGCCGCACATGGCCTGATTGGGCCACCGGCTCCGCCCGATTTGTCTGTGCCCCCGTCGGCTGCGATCTATACGGTTCCGCGGCTGATCCCGGCGGCCCGCCTGCGGTTTTTAGACGCCCCCGATATCACCGTGTTGGCGGAAAACCGTGCTGGTTGGGCGCTGTTGTGCCGGTTGCTGTCGACAGGCCGCCAGCGCGCTGCCAAAGGTGTTTGTGATCTATGTCTTGAAGATCTGATCACCGCTGGGACCGAGGGGGTGCAGTTGTTGCTGCATCCACCTGCGGCGCTGACTTCGCTGCGCGGAGCCAAACAATGGCTGCGCCCAGTGCAACGTTTGACGCGCTGCTTTGGCCCAAGGATGCATCTGGTGATGGCACCGCGTTATGATGGTCAGGATCCGGCACGTTTTGCCGCCATCGCCGGTCTGGCCACCCGGCTTGGTCTGCCGACGCTTGCCAGCGCCACGCCGTTGATGCATCACGGCCGGCGGCGCAAACTGGCCGATGTTCTGGCCGCAATCCGTCTGGGCGTTCGGGTTGATACGCTGGGCCGCGCTGCGCTGGCCAATAGCGAACAACGCCTGCGCAGCGCCGCCGAAATGTGCCGACTTTACCAAGATCATCCGGCAACGCTGCAACGCGCCTATGCGCTTAGTCAAAAGATGACGTTCTCGCTCGACGCGCTGCGCTATGAATACCCGTCTGAGATTAGTGGCAATGAAACCCCGACAGAGCGGCTGGCGCGTCTGGCGCAGGCTGGGTTGAAATGGCGTTATCCTTACGGCAGCACTGACAAGGTGCGCGGCATGCTGGCGCATGAACTGGCCCTGATCGCCAAGCTGAAATACGAGCCGTATTTCTTGACTGTCAACGATATTGTACAGTTCGCTCGCGACCGCGGTATCTTGTGTCAGGGGCGCGGATCGGCGGCCAATTCGGTGGTGTGCTATTGTCTGGGTGTCACTTCGGTCAGCCCCGAAATCGGCACGATGGTGTTTGAGCGTTTCGTTTCTGAAGCGCGCAATGAGCCACCCGATATTGATGTCGATTTTGAACATGAGCGCCGCGAAGAGGTGATCCAGCATATCTATGACCGCTATGGCCGCCACCGGGCGGGTCTGTGCGCCACGGTGATCCATTACCGCGGCAAGCGTGCGGTGCGCGAGGTCGGCACCGCCATGGGGTTGACGCAGGATACCATCGCTGCATTGTCGTCGCAATTATGGGGATTTTTTACTGGTGACGGGTTGCAAGATGACCGCCTGCGGGAGGTCGGCCTCGATCCTGCCAATCGCCATCTGCAACGGACCATGGCGCTGATCGAAGACATTATCGGCTTTCCCCGTCATCTCAGCCAGCATGTTGGTGGCTTTATTATTACCGAGGGCCGGCTTGACGAACTGGTGCCGATCGAGAACGCCGCAATGGAGGATCGCACAGTCATTTGTTGGGACAAGGATGACATCGATACTTTGGGTATTCTCAAGGTCGATGTACTGAGCCTTGGCATGCTGAGTTGTATTCGGAAGGCATTTGATCTGGTGGCCCAGCATCACGGCACGCGCTATACGCTGGCGACGCTGCCGCAAGAGGATCCGCGCGTTTATGATATGCTGTGCCGCGCCGATAGTATCGGGGTGTTTCAGGTCGAGAGCCGGGCGCAGATGAATTTCCTGCCACGGATGAAGCCACGCACGTTTTATGATCTGGTCATCGAGGTGGCGATTGTGCGCCCCGGTCCGATCCAAGGTGATATGGTGCATCCCTATATCCGCCGCCGCAACAAACAAGAGGAGGTGTCGTTCCCCTCGGATGCGCTGGGTGCAGTGTTGGGCAAAACCCTTGGCGTGCCGCTGTTTCAAGAACAGGCGATGCAGATTGCCATTATCGGTGCGGGCTTTACCCCAGAAGAGGCTGACCGGTTGCGACGCGCGCTTGCGACGTTCAAAAAGCATGGCAATATCAGCGATTTTAAAAACCGGTTTCTGCGCGGCATGGCCAAGAATGGCTATGAAGCCGACTTTGCCGCGCGCTGCTTTTCCCAGATTGAGGGGTTTGGCAGTTATGGTTTTCCCGAAAGCCATGCCGCGTCGTTTGCGTTTCTGGTCTATGCCTCAGCGTGGTTGAAATGTCATCATCCGGGGGTGTTTGCCTGTGCGCTGCTCAATGCCCAACCGATGGGGTTCTACGCTCCGGCGCAGATTGTGCGCGATGCCCGTGCCCATGGGGTCACAGTGCTGCCGGTCTGTGTCAATGACAGCTATTTTGATAACAGCATGCAGCCTGACGGGCAGGGCGGTCTGGCGCTGCGGTTGGGGTTTCGCCAGATCAAAGGGTTGCGCGAGGAGGATGCGGTGTGGATTTCGGCGGCGCGCGGCAACGGCTATCGCTCGGTCGAGGATGTCTGGCGCCGTGCCGGTCTGGCGCCGGTGGTCTTGGCGCGACTGGCCGAGGCGGATGTGTTCGCCGCCTTGGGTCTGAACCGCCGCGCTGCATTATGGGAGGCCAAGGCGCTGCGCGCGCCCTTGCCCCTGCCGCTGTTTGGCGGTGATATCGAAGGCGAGGGCATTATCGAGCCGGCCGCGCATCTGCCGCAGATGGAACTGGGCGAACAGGTGGTTGAGGATTACGCGGCGATGCGGCTCAGCCTGCGGGCGCATCCGGTGGCGTTGATCCGCCACTTGCTGACGCCATCTGATACGCCGCCCGACACGCCGCCTGATACGGTTTCCAACGCGGGGCCTGCGTGGCGCTAAGCCTTGGGCGGCGCGGGTTTGATTGTGCAGGCTTGAATATGCCGGCTTGAATGTGCGGGGCGCGTCGGGCATATTAACTTGTATTCAGTCAAAAAATTTCAACCAATAAGGGTGTATCTGTGGCGACTTCTCCAAAATCCGGTGAAAAAACCCCTGACCAACAACAATTGCCGGCGCAAAAAGCACAAAGAGAACCGCAAGACGCCGCCTATGCGCGGGCGCAAGACGCCATTGCCACAGCGCGGACCAGCGACGCGTCAGACCTTACGCTTTCCGGGGATGATTTTTCGGATTTAACCGAGCTGCCACCAGACATTGGCACCTTGACCGCTTTGACAGACCTTTCCCTGTCGGGCACACAGGTCAGCGACATCTCGGCTTTGTCTGGCTTGACGGGGTTGATGGGGCTTTCCCTGTCGCGCACGCCGGTCAGCGATATTTCGGCTTTGTCTGGCCTGACGGGCCTGACCTGGCTTTACCTGTCGCGTACAGAGATCAGCGATATCTCGGCTTTGTCGGGTCTGTCGGGTCTGACCACCCTTTCCCTGATGGGCACGCCGGTCAGCGATATCTCGGCTTTATCTGGCCTGACGGGTCTGACTGTACTTTACCTGTCGGACACGCAGGTCAGCGATATCTCGGCTTTATCGGGTCTGACCACGCTTGTCCTGTCGGGCACGCCGGTCAGTGATATCTCGGCTTTATCTGGCCTGAAGGGTCTGACCTGGCTTTACTTGTCGGACACGGCGGTCAG
>UPTG01001606.1_pt1 | contig 16512 bp, 3 predicted proteins | sample 2160121 | NCBI WGS metagenome assembly UPTG01 (sample SAMN06266255, study PRJEB28933) | marine metagenome | isolation source: Columbia River Estuary | place: USA:Columbia River Estuary, USA | collected 2014-07-27
ATTAGAGGCTCCTCAAAACTACCCTAGCTATATGGATATTATTAATGGGACTTCCGATTCTGATGCAAACGCATTTATCTTAAAAGCAAACAACAGAAGTTATCTCTCTAAAGGAGTTCAAACTAAATTAGATTTCCATTGGGACAATGCAAATGTGTTTCATGATGTTGAAATTGGGTTGCGTTATCATTATGATGATGAAGATCGTTTTCAATGGAAAGATGGCTACAGCATTACGGATGGTCAAATGAATTTAACTTCTGAAGGGGCTCCAGGAAGTGACGCCAACCGCATTAGTAAAGCAGCCGCTTTTGCAGGTTCTATTTTGTATAAATTAAAATTTAATAACATGACCATAACCCCTGGAATTCGTTACGAAGATATTGTATTGGAAAGAGAAAATTTTGGATCTGATGACCCTAGCAGAACTGGATCAGACCTTTCTACTAGAGAGAATAAAGTCTCTATTTTCATTCCTGGCATAGGGGTCAACTATAAATTTAACAATTCGACTTCTCTATTTGGTGGTGTACATAAAGGCTTTTCCCCACCTGGAAACACAGTTGGTCAAGAATCAGAAGAAAGTATCAATTACGAATTAGGGTCACGGTTCAATATCAAAGGGATACGAGGAGAAGTTGTTGGGTTTTATAACGATTATAGCAACTTACTTGGAAGTGATTTAGCAGCTTCTGGTGGAACAGGATCTTTAGAACAATTTAATGCTGGAGAAGTTAGCGTAAAAGGAATTGAATTATTGCTAAATTATGACTTACTCCAAAAGAATACATCGTATGCGTTACCTATTACCTTTGGATATACGTTTACCGATACTGAATTTTTAAACAGTTTTGGAAGTGATGATGGTTTGTGGGGTGAAGTTCAAAGTGGTGACGAGTTACCTTATATCGCCAAGCATCAATTTAACACTTCCATATCCTTAGAGCATGCAAAGTTTGAACTCAACTTGAGTGGCCGTTTGAATGGTGCCTTTAAAACCGAGGCAAGTGCAGATGCGGTCAACGCTGCTAATGGTATTACATCCAACTTTATTATCGATTTTGTAGGTAAATACCATGTTTCAAAAACACTCAGCTTATCAGCTAAAGTAATTAATGTTTTAGATAAAACTTATGCGGTTGCTAAAGTACCTGCTGGATTACGTCCTGGACATCCTTTTGGAATTTACGGAGGCTTAGACTTCAGATTCTAAAAAAAGATTGAATGACTTTAAAAGGCTATTACGAAAGTAATGGCCTTTGTCTTTAATGGTATATAGAGAAAATTTTTGTAGCCTCGTTGTAGGCACTTTCAAAGCTAAGAGCATTCAAATTAGTAAAGGCCTTTTGAGCTGTAAAATAGGACAGTAATTTTTCTGTGGGCATATTACCCGTTAGGTCGTCTTTGGCCATAGGGCAACCACCAAATCCTTGAATGGCACCATCAAACCTTACACATCCAGCTTTGTAGGCAGCGTCCACTTTGGAATGCCAATGTAAAGGGTTGGTATGTAGATGTGCACCAAATTCGATGTGGGGATAGGCGGGAATTAAATTTGAAAACAAGTAAGATATACTCTCGGGAATAGAACTTCCTATTGTATCACTCAACGACAAAATTTCGACACCCATTTTATGTAAACGTTCTGTCCATTTAGCAACGACATCCACATTCCAGGGGTCACCATAAGGGTTTCCAAAAGCCATGGATATATACACAACAACGCGTTTATTATTGGATTGTGCAATTTCTAAAATCTCTGCTAGTGTATCAATAGATTGCGCAATTGTTTTATGCGTATTTCGCATTTGAAAATTTTCAGATATTGAAAACGGATAACCTAAAAAATCAATTTCTCTATGGTATGCAGCTGCCAGTGCGCCTCTACGGTTTGCTACAATAGCTAATAATTTACTAGAGGTGGTACTAAGGTCTAACTGGGCTAAAACTTCAGCAGTATCTACCATTTGAGGGATGGCTTTAGGAGAAACAAAACTTCCAAAATCGATGGTATCAAAACCAACACGCAACAACGATTGAAGGTACTGAATTTTTTGAGGTGTTGGAATAAATGCCTTTATACCTTGCATGGCATCTCGTGGGCATTCAATTATTTTTAGTTTTGGTAACATCCAATTGATTCAGACTCTAAAATTACCATTATTTTTTGAAACTAAGCGATGGATTGAAACTAAGTCTTCGCTCTTTTGGAATGCAGTGTTTTGTGAGCAAAGATAATTTGACTTAAATCCTTCAATACCTTAAAGGTACGTTCCAAGCCATATTTAGAGACTCCGTAAATTCTGGGGTGGTGAATGATGGGGGTTTCTGTAATTCGAGCTCCGTTGATATGCGCATTGAGTGCCATGAATCGATGCAGTTCACCATGAAGAGGAATTTCTTTAGCAGTTTTGGATGTCATTACTTTTAATGCACAACCTGAATCTCTAATTTGGAGTTGCGTGGTTTTTCTGATAATAAAATTTGCGATTTTAGAGGGCATTGTTTTAAGAAATGGATCTTGTCTGTTTTGACGAAAACCAATTACCATATCCCAATCTTCTTTTTGAATTAACTCTAACATTTTTGGAATATCTGATGGGTCATTTTGAAGGTCGCCATCCATTGTTGCAATATAATGTCCTCGTGCACTTTCAATCCCCGCAGCTAGAGCCGAACTTTGGCCTTTATGATGTTCAAATGCTATAAGGCTTATGTGAAGATTTGCCTCTGACTTTATAATTTCTGAGGTGGTGTCTGATGAAAAATCATCTACAAAAATAAGTTCATAACTGTATATTGATAGTTCCTTTTGAATAGAAACAATTAATGGTTTAATAGTGTCTTCTTCATTAAACACAGGAATTACAATAGATAATAACGGACTAGATAGCATCACTTTATAACTTAAATGTTTTGTCGGTAAACTAACAAAGTACAAGAATAATCATAAAATTGTAATAGATTATTAAATTATATAATTTAATTTTCTAACACCCCTTCCCTTCACTGTTTGAATCAAACTCTATGCTATGATTGCTTTATTACATTCCATAAAAACGGCTATTATCGCCTCTTTTGTTTTTATTATCAGGGTTAAAGTCAAATGTAATGTATAATTCAAAACTATTAAAGTCAGAACCTTCAGGTCCTGTAGACCCCATGTCTACTGAATAATTAACACCAAGTTCTATTTGTTGAACAAAAAGACTTAAAGAGGTTCCAAATTGGGATATTGAAATTCCTTCAAAATTATTAATATGCTGATTTAGTCCTATAGAAACATTACCTAATATGACTTCTTGAAAAAGATCTATTCTAGATTTAGCCCCTTGTAAGGTCACAGAGTTATATAAAAACAAATAGGAATATGCCGGTAAAACTCCTTGAGCATAAGGATTTAGATCGTACTCATAACCGGCTTGCAAAGAAAGTAATAATTCTTTCTTATTTTTTGCTGTAGAATTAAACGAAGTGTCCGGAGTATTCATATGTTTGGCATTAAGTCCAAAAAATAAATTCTCATTATTATGAAGACTAAATCCTGCACCTAAATCAAAATAATTAATTTGATCGTCAACGTTAACGGGATCAATAGTAACCCCAGTAATAGCACCTGTTAATACATTTATTTGATCTTCAAAGATTAAACTATTATAATTTAAAGAACTATTTCCATACCCAATTGACACAGATGGATTGAACGTCCATTTATAACTAAACTGTGTTCTGTATATGTAATGTAAATTAGCACTTGAAACAGAGTACCCAAGACTAGCCACATCGACTGTCTTAATATCCAAGGCCAATGAAAAATCACCATCTTCAAAATAGTGATTTACAAATGCCAAATTTGTATTGATTTTACTAGAATCACTAAACCCTTCGAATCCAGTTAGCACTCCAGCCTTCGAGGAATCACCAAAGGCATAAAAACTGGGGTTCTGGGTCCCCATAACTTTATTTTGGTTTTTTATAGTATTGTCCTGTGCAAATCCAAAACTGTAAGCGATGATTGCGACATATAAACAAAAAGATTTCAATTTCATAGTCTGTATTATTTAATAAGCATCAATTGACCCGTTTTCTCAACAACTTTCCCATCGATAGTTGTTGCTATTACGTAGTATTTATAATTTCCATTTATAGGTTGATCATTCCCTTTTTCTAACCCATTCCATCCCCAATTGGAATCTAATGCATCAACATTGGAGGTAATTTCATAAACAACATTACCCCAGTTATCATACACATACATGGATACTTCTGTTAAGCCAATTAATGAGGCTCTAAACACATCATTGATCCCATCGTTGTTAGGAGAAAAAGCGGTAGGCATTATAATATTGGCTCCACGACCTACAGTAATGATTTGCGATACTGTTCTAGAGCAACCAAATCTATTATAAACGGTGAGCGACACAGAATAAACACCATCAGTTGTGTAAGAATGGAAAACAGTTTTGAAACTATCTCCGTCCGAATTAGGAATTAAATCCTCTGGATTAAATAACACTTTAAAAGGGGTGTTGTCACCAAAATCCCAAACAATGTAATCATATTCAGCCGGTATATTATTGAGATCAACTGTATTGGTAAACTCTACACTTTCGTTCACATCCACAGAACTGTAGGTTACAAAATTAAGTGATGTATATTCAAAACCTGGCGATTCAATTGGCGTACTGATAGTAATCGAATTCCAACAGTCTTGATCATTTTTCACTTTAAGAATACCTGAAGGATCTGTTGGGTTATTAATTTCCAATTCGTATGAAGAATCTCCCAGGTATACTTGTGGGACTAAAACATCATTATAATAGAAAGTCAAACTAGGATCTAAACTAGCCAATTTAACCCTAATATTTCCTGAAGTATCAGCACATAATGAGTCATCTAACTCAATAGATTCGATATCTAAAGAACTATAATCAAATATTGTAAACAGATAAGGAGTTGACGCACATGAATTACTATCTTCAATAGTTAAATAATACAATCCAGCTCGTAGGTCACAAATATTAAAATAATTATTATTTGCAACTGGGATCGGAGTTAATGTTTCAGAAGAAGGGTCTAAAAACTCCAGCAAGAAAGTGGTGTAAATCCCTGTACCCCCAGTAAAATCAAAATTAGCGCAGCCCAAATCTCCATCACAGGACATATTTGAACTCGAAACTAATGAAATTTCTACTGGCTGAATGTCATCAATAACATATGATTTTGTTGGAATTGCACACCCAAGAGTATCAGTTCCAGATACTGTATAAGTTCCAGGTTCTAACCCTGTTATCGATGCTTGATTTTGTTGGTAACCATTTGGTCCAGTCCAAGAAATAGCATACAAACCTCCTGTGCTAAGACCTCCATCGATATCAATTGAAATCGCACCATCATTAGCTTCATAACAAGAAATTTGAGTGACTTGTTCATCAAAGATCGCAATCGGAGTTGAAACTTTTATAATCCCTGTTTTTATTCGCGAACAAGGGGAGCTTGTTATGGCATAATTAAATATTCCTGAAGCTACTGGATTTCCTGAAATAGTTAACTCTCCTGATGCTACATCATAATTTGAAACCACGCCTGCTGGCAACCCAGTTACAGTGACCCCAGTAGCTCCAGTTAAAGCATACACTATTGGTGTGATCGGTGAATTAGTAGTAGATTGACACAATTGCTGATCGTCTGTACCAACAGCAGATATTAAGTCTATAGAAACATTTGTATTGATGTTTGTTATAGAGAATAATTGCGTTGCAATGCATCCTGTTGTAACAACATTAAAATTAAAAGTACCAAAGTTGACAGGCGCTCCAGAAATTGTATATATACCTGTCCCTGCATCAAAGTCTAAGACAAGATTGTCTGGTAAAACAAGTGTTTCAATCCCTGTTGAACCTCCTCCAATTGTAAAGGTAATTGGTTCAATAATTCCACTTTGACAAACGGCTTGGTTGATCGTTGAAACATCACTAGTTACTGTTATTGTAGCTTCCTGTTGGATATCTAATATAAAAGTTTCCGATGCCCCAACTCCACAAGAACCAATCGTTGTAACGATATAATTTTGAGCTCCAATTGTCGCATTAACAGGTGTTCCCGAAATAGTGACAATTCCTGAGTTGACAGAATAACTCACCCCAATTGGTAACGAAGGTAAAATAGCTACATCATTCACACCAGATGATACTGATAAAACAACTGGATCTATCGGTTCATTCTGACAAGTGGCTTGTGTATTGTTTGTAGAAATAAATGATATTTCTTGATCAGGATTTACTGTTATAACTCCAGATAATACATTGCTACAATCTGTCCCAGAACTAATAGAGTAGTTGTAAACACCACTTTGTGTTGGGACTCCTGTAATAACTCCTGTTATTGGATCAAAAGTAACTCCTGGAATTGATGGTGTCATAACCATAGGAGTGGTTGCTGAAGTGATTGCATATTCTATTGGTGTTGTGAATGCACTCCCCTGACAAACTATTGGATCTGGATCTCCTGAAACTAGTGTAATGGTATAATTCTCTTTTATTTCTATGGTACCGCCATAGGTGTCTGCACTACAAATACCGAATGAGTTGACTGTATAATTGAATGTCCCTAGCTCTGATGAAGTTCCTGTGATGGTTAAAATATTTGATGAAATTGACCATGTAATCCCTGCTGGCTGGTTGGGTGTGAATTGAACGTCTCCGCCTGTTGCACCACCGCCTAGATTGTAAGATATCGGAGCAAGAGTTTCTCCAAAACATAGTTGCTGATCAATGGTTGTTGGTGTTAATTCTGTGATCAAATCATTAGAGTTGACATTAATAATATTACCATAGGTGGAATTACATCCGTTGGTGGATCCTGCTGTATTTACTACATAGGTAAAGGTTCCTGAACTTGTTGGATTTCCACTTATAGTTAGTGTATTTAGCGCTGGATCAAAATCAGCCACTAAACCTGAAGGTAAGCCGGTTACAAATGCGCTTGTAGCGGATCCTCCTATATCAAAAACTATAGGGTCAATTGCGGTGTCTTCACACAGGGTGGGATTGACTGTATTTAAATCCTGAGCAGTAATAGTGCCTTGTTGTTGAATGTCTACAAAAGCCTGATTTGGCAATGTGATATCGGTTGATGTACAGCCCGCAGAAGTTGCTGAATCTGATACGCTTATAAGGGTGATGACATTTGAACCAAAATTAGCAGTTGAAATCGATACTGTTGCAGTAGTTAATGTTCCACTAGAAGTAACGGTCTGAATTGGATCTGAGTTAAGCTGGTATGTAAACGTATATGGTGCGGTTCCGTTGGATCCTTCAAAAGTGATCGTAGGATCTGTGGATCCTTCACAAACTGCAATATTTGTAGCTCCTGTAATGGTTGCGATTGGGCTTGGGGATACCGTAATCGTAAATGTGTCTGTTGTTTCACAAGTTGTTCCTGCATATGTATAGAATGCTGTAACTAAAATGGTTGCTGTTTGTAGTGTTGATCCTGTATTTATAGCGTCAAAGTCAAGAATATTGCCTGTTGAACCACTAGAAGCTAAACCAATTGATGGGTTGTCATTGGTCCATGTATAACTATCAGCACCTCCTGTATTGTTTAAATTGAAGGTTATTGGTGTCGTTCTTTCTGCATCACATACGAATTGATCAACTGTAGGAACTAAATCTAGTGTTGGATTGACGGTAATTGTAAAGGTTTCTGGTGGGCCAGGACACGGAATTCCTCCATTGATAAATGTAGGAGTCACAGTAATAGTTGCATCGAGAGGTGATCCAGTTAAATTTGTAGCTTCAAATGAAGGGATAGACCCATTTCCTGAAGCCCCAAGTCCTATATTAGTATTGGTATTCGACCAACTGTAGTTGGTTTGACCTCCTGTATTCAAAGAACTAAAAGTAACATTTGTAAAATCTCCGTTACATACAGCCAGTGATGCTGGTGGATTCACCTGTGCGACTGGATTAACCGTAATCGTATAACTTTCTGTAGGCCCAGGACAGCTATTCCCAAAACTATCTTCAAAAGACGGTGTGACTCTAATGGTAGATACTATTGGTGTCGTCCCTGTATTTGTGGCCGTAAAAGTCGGCACATCACCTACATCACTTGTAATACTAAGACCTGTTGAAATGTTGTCATTTGTCCACGTATAAGTCGTTGTACCTCCTGTATTTAAGGTCGTAAAACTATTACTCGATACAGGATCTCCATCGCAAACTACAATAGAAACTGGTTCATTAACCTGTGCTGAAGGGTTGACTGTAATCGTGAAATTTTCGACGGTACCAATACAATCCTTACCATCATGATTAAATGTTGGTATCACAGAAAGATTTGCAACTATTGGTGCATTACCATTATTAACCGCTGGGAAAGTAGGAATATCTCCTATACCCGACGTTGGGATTCCAATACTAGGGGTGTTATTGGTCCAAGTATAAGTAGTAGTACCTACACTATTTAATGTATTAAAGGTAACGGCTGTTGATTCTCCATCACAAAGAATTTGTGAAGCAGGAGGAATCATATCTGCATTTGGATTGACGGTAATTGTAAATACTTTATTTGGACCAACACAATCTACACCATTATAACTAAATGTTGGCGTTACAATAAGTGTGGAAGTGATAGGAGTCGTTCCTGTATTGGTGGTTGTAAATGTAATCGAATTTCCAGACCCATTAAGATTGGTCAATCCAATAGCAGTGTTACTATTTTCCCAGTCATATGTAGTCGTACCAACGGTGTTTGATGTGGTGAAATTTATAACCGCAAACTCAGAAGCACAAAAGACTTCATCGTTTGGTTGATCTACTTCTGCTGCAGGATTTACTGTAATTGTAAACGTTTTTTCTGGTCCTGGACAACTGAAACCATTGTCTATATACGTTGGAGTCACCGTAATCGTTGCAATCTGAGGAATCGTACCAGTATTGATCGCTGAAAATTCAGGAATAGGTCCTGTTCCTGAAGCTAATATAGAGCCAATAGACGTATTATCATTTGTCCAGGCGTACGCTGTAGTTCCTGATGTATTAGAAGTTGTAAAGTTAATTTCTGGTATTAAATCTCCGGCACAAAACGTATCTGATACAATCGGATTCACTTGTGCTGATGGATTCACTGTAATTGTAAAAGTCTTCGGACTGCCTATACAAGGTACTCCATCATAATCAAAGGTTGGCGTCACCTCGATGGTTGCAACTTGTGTAGTACCCGTAGAATTTTGGACTGTAAATGAACCTATAGCCCCGGGTCCGTTTGGCGCTAAACCTATATTACTATTGTCATTCGTCCAACTGTAAGTCGTTATTCCTACAGTATTTAAAGTGGAAAAATTAATATCTGATACTATTACACCTTCACAAACCTCAAGAGATGTGGGTTGATCTACTTGAGCCGATGGGTTGACTGTTATTGTAAATGTTTCAGGAGATCCAGAACAATCGACACCATTGAATCTATAGGTTGGTGTGACAACAATCGTTGCCACTTGAGGGATCGTAGAAGTATTAGTGACCGGAAATGACCCAATATCTGAGGTACCTGAAGCCGCTAATCCTATGCTCGTATTATCATTCGACCAAATGTAAGAAGTCGTTCCTGGACTATTTAAAGTTGAAAATGTAATTGGCGTCGTACTATCTCCATTACACACTACTTGCGACGAAATTGGAGAGACTTGAGCTGCTGGATTAATTGTAATTGTAAAAGTCTTTGATGGTGCAGTACAAGAAACCCCTCCGTTATCAAACGTTGGCGTCACTACTATTGTCGCTACTTGACTCACATTTGTAGTATTGATCATTGGAATATTTAGAATATCATCCGAACCAATTAATGGTAATCCTATTGAAGAATTATCATTGATCCACATGTATCCAGAAATACCGCCAGTATTGGTTGTATCAAAATCAACATCTAAGAAATCTCCTACACATAAAATCTGTGATACTGGTTGATCTACATTTGGCTCTGGATTCACAATAACATCAAATGTAATTGGATCTCCAGTACATCCAGAAGAATTTGCAGGAAGTGACACAGAATAGGTCACAGTAATAGGTGCATTTGTAGTATTGGTTAAGACTTCATTTATCGTATCAACTCCAGATGTTGCAGCTTCAAAAATTCCTGAAACATTAGCCCTAGTCCAATTAATAGTTCCTGTGGTATTTGAAGTTAAGGAATAATCAAACGTAGCGCCAGAACATATAGCATTTACTGTATTGGTTGACGTTAAAATCGGATTCGTATCAACACTCACTATGACGGTTTCTGAATCAACACAACCTTCTACAGAAGTCATTGTAATAACATAACTTACTGGAATCGAAATAGAACTTGTATTTATCAAGGTTTCGCTTATAATTCCTGTTCCAGTGGCTGCTGTATTTGAAATTCCAGTAATGGCTGCTCTAGTCCAACTGAAGGTTGTACTCGCTAATGCCGACGTTGGTACATAATTAAAAGTATCATCACTACAAATAGACGTAGGTGTTAGTGTACTGGTCAATGTAGGCTGTAATTGAACTGTAATTGGAAAAGCTGCAGAAGAAGCCCCTGATCCACAGGAATTATTGGCCTTCACAAATAAATCACCTGAGACTGTCGAAGCAGTAAATGGAATAGAAATTGTATTGACTAATGTTTGAATAATACTGCCGTCAGTTAAAGTCCATGAATAAGATGCTGCATTTGGAACTATAGCGGTCGTATAATCATAAGTCGATCCTGCACATACTGTTTGATCTCCAGAAATAATACCCGCAGATGGCAATTCATCTATCGTGATTGGTAAGGTAGAATTTGGTCCACTTCCACACCCATTAACGCCATTTACAGAAACATTTCCTGAAACAGCTGTAGAGCCATAATCAACAGTAATGGAATTGGTTCCTTGTCCAGAAACAATTGTAGAACCTGTGGGTACTTGCCAATCATACGTAATTACACTTGAATTCACCGGAACTGTATATACAACTCCTGAATTTCCTTGACAAATCGTATCTAAACCTGTAATGGTCCCTAAATTTTGAATTGTACAATTGATGGTCAGAGTTACTGTATCTGAACGTGTTTCTGTACTACAAGCGCCAACACCATTTGCTGTTAATGTTAATAACTCTGGAGTACAATTATTACTAAAAGATTCATACACAACAGGTGTTCCTAGGCTAAAATTCCCAGAAAAAGCGCCTGAAGTAGTCCAACTCGTAGAACTCGCATTATCAACAGCAGTTCCTAAAATTGTAAAAGGAGCAATTGCAGATCCTGGAATATAACATATAGCACCATTATCTCCAGCTTCAACCGATGGAAGTGCTTGCGTAGTAACCGTAATTTCTTGAACGGCATTATCTGCACAACCCCCTAATGGAGTGGCTACAAGACGAAGTCTTGTGACTTCATTGGTAAGAATATCTGTTCCTAAACCTGAAAAATAGACCCCATTTACAACCGTTCCTGGTCCATCAATGAGACTCCATGTAAGTGTATCGTAATTGGTTCCCGATCCGTTTAACGCAACCCCTGTTGTATTGCTAACACAAGTGCTAATATCAGTTGCCAAAACCGTTGGATTCTTAGTTATTTTTAATAGCGTAGTGCTGCTATTTACAGCACAACTACTATTTCCTGATCCTGTAATAGTCAGGTACACAAAGCCGTTATTTATATCATCTATGCTTGGAATGTATTCTGGGTTTACAGACGTTGGATCTGTAAATGAACCTGGTGAATAGGTTCCAGAAGACGTTCCATTGCTGTTTTCAGAACTTATCCATGAAACGGAGGTTGCACTAGAAGTTGCACCCAACAATGTATAGGTCTCTGACTCACATATGGTTGAAGTAATTCCAGCAAAAACACCAACACCCTCGGCGATGGTCACTTTTAGAACATCAGTAACAAACGTTCCACAAGCTGTATTTGAAACTTTAATTGTTAAATACACGTATCCTAAATCTATATCATCCTGTGATGGTGTATAACTCGGATTCAAGATCGCATCGTTAGTGAACACGCCACTAACATAAGCGCCTGTAGACGATCCATCACTGTTTGGTGAACTCGACCAAATTATGGTGTCTGCGTTTGTGGCAAGCGTATTTACAATATTGATATTTGAGCTTTCACAAACCGTGAAATCTGCACCAACCGTCACAGTTGGTTGTGGCTTAATGGTCACAATTATTGAATCCGAAACATCTCCTGCACATGGTGCAATACTTGTAGCTGTTAAGGTCAGCGTGATGTCACCAGTTTCATTTATGCCTGGATTGTATGTTGGAGTTAATGTGTTGATTGTAGAGGCTTCAACACCTCCAGTTCCATCATGAGTCCAAGTATATGTTGAAAAATTTGTAACTGAAGCTACATTAGCTGGAACAATGATAGTATCGCCTTCACAGAACGACAAAGGGCTTCCAGCCTCGACTTCTAATTGAGGTTGTAAATTAACTTTAATAATTTCGGTTTGAACAGTTGTACAACCAGCCTCAGCAACGGTTTCTACATTTAGTAATACAAATCCATTCACTATTTCATTAGCTGAAGGTGTAAAACTTGGGGTTTCAGAATTCACATTTGTGAGGACACCTGGTGTTCCAGAAGCTCCTGTAATATTTGTCCACAGAATTGATGTAGCGTTACTAACATCGATCAAATCTGGCATTGTAAAGGTTGCTGCGCACATTGTTATTTCATTCGATGTCGCAGTAAGCGTTGTATCTTGATTGATTAAGATGGTCATGGTATCCAAAATAGCTACTTGCGAACAAGCAACATTTGGCATGGCTGAAAGTGTCAAAGTCACAGAAGTGACATCATCCGATCCAAGACTGTAAGTTGGATTGATTGTACTACTAGAATAATCAAAAGTACCATTTCCAGAAGTAGACCAAGAAAGTGCACTAAAATTAGTAGCAATTGCAGAACTCAAAATGACATCTGTACCCTCACAAACATCCAAAATATCAACCCCTGCACTCACAATTGGATTTGCAAAAATCGTTAATACCATTGCATCTGTAGAAGAATCACAACCATTTGTAGAAGTTGCGGTGAGGTCAAATTGAATCTCTTTAAATCCTGTTGCAGAATTAAAATCTGTTGAACCCGGAATGTAAATAGGTTGTAAAGGATCAGCCGTCGGCTGTATTGTCCCAGACCCATTTGACGTGGTCCAGAAATAAGTTGTAGAAGCGACAGCATCTACTACCGAACCATCAAGTTGGTAAGACGCAGTTCCTTCACAAAAATTGGCATCGACTCCTGCATCAACTACTGGCGCTGCGTTTATTTCTAGGTTAAAACTATCAGATATTGAAACTGGGCAAGCTCCAGTTCCTACTGCTGTTAACGTCACTACAGCGGTACCAGTCGCTCCGGCATCTGATGCAATTACAGGAGTTTCGGTAGTAGCTCCAGAAATAATCTGAGCAGGACCTGTAACACTCCATGTAAAAGTAAATTCATTTAAAACACTGGCACCAACAACGGTGTAGGTTTCGGATACACAAATTGAAGCATCAACGCCTGCATTGACCACAGGATCCGCTATAATTTCTAATTGAACTGAACTTGACGCACTTGAGCATGAGCCATCTGTTGAAGAGGCCGTTAAAATCAAATCTACTGTTCCTGTCTGACCAGCAGCTGGTGTATAAATTGTAGCCAAAGCATTAGTTGGCGTAAACGTTCCCAATCCATTAGAAGATGTCCATTCTACTGAACCATAATTAGACGCGGAAATTTCCGAACTTGTAAGAGTCAATGATTCACCTTCGCAAATAGTTCTCGAAGTTGGAACCACAACGATCGGACTAGGTACAATAGTAATCGTTTTGGTATCTATATCTGTTGTATTACAAGAATCAAATCCATTAACCGTGAGCGTTAAAACAATGTTACCTGTAGCTCCTGCTGTTGGAACAATTACTGGATCTATATCATTTTGAGTACCTGCTTGTATGGTTGCAGGTCCTGTTAATGACCAATTAATGTTTGTGGAAACTGAAGTATCGTAATTGGTTGCATCCGCATCATTCACTTGGTAAGAAATTGTTCCTTCGCAAATGGATATAGGCCCTCCGGCGTCTGCTATTGGTTTTTTTTCAATGAGTACTTCCAGTGAATAGGAAACATCAGGACAATTTGTATCTGAAAATCCTGTCATCGTTAGAGTAACTCGTCCTAGATTTAAATCTAAATCAGAAGGTGTGTAAACAGTGTTTAAATTAGTAGCGTCTGTAAAACCAGAAGTTAAAGCCGTAGAACTTGTCGACCATAAAATACTCGAGGAATCTGGCGCTAATCCAACTAATGAGATTGTATTCCCTTCACAAATAGAAGTCGGTGCTGTAAAACTAACTGTTTGTTCTGGCTCAAAATTTAATGTAATGGTATCAGATACATCAAACGCATTTCCACATTCTGCTGCTGCAAGAGCCGTCACTTTTAAAACGACCTGACCTGCCAGTATCTGTGGATTTGTGGGTGTAAAGGTAGGATTCAAATCGGTTGGATTGCTAAAACCTGCGCTGCTTCCTGTACCGTCAACCGTCCATAAAATAGACGCATAATCTGTACCCGTTACACCAGAAATCACAAAAGGCTCTGAGCTACATAGTTCCTGAACTGAATCGCCTACATCAATCGTTGGTTTTGGTTGTACAACCACTGTAAGCGTTTGAACAAATGGCGCACAAGTTGCTGTTGTTGTAGAGGTTAATTGGATCTCAAAATTTTCATCATTTCCAGGAAATTGATTAAATGTAGCGACATCTAAACTAGCATCTACAAAAGTTCCGTGACTGCCATTAATTTCAGTCCATGCGACTGTATTTCCATCGGAGTTAAGTGCTATAGCTGTATAAGCTTCTCCAGCACAAACAGCTCCAAGAGAGCTAATGGTTGCGGTGGGTGCTTGATCTATTGTGATTGTAATTTCTTCAAAATCAGAAGAGGAACATGGCGCTGCACTTGTTGCGGTTAAACGTAAGGTCACAAAGCCATTTGCAACATCTGCAGCATTGAATGTATAAGAAGTGTTTAAATCCGCTGAATTAGAAAACGTCCCGGTTCCAGCTGGACTTACACGCGTCCAACTTAATGTGTTTGTGGAATCCTCAACAGAGTTACCTGTTAAATCATAGGTCAATTCTGAACTACAAACTACATCCGTTAGAGTCGTCATAGACACTACAGGAGTTTTGATTACATTCATCGTAAATTGTTGCGTGGTAGGTTCATCGCAAGGTGAAATTCCATCCACACTAATTTGTATGACAACCGTTTCGCTATCAACTCCAGGTTGATACGTTGGGTTGGCAGTATTTCCATCTGTTAAAGTTCCTGTTCCACTAATAATTGTCCAATTAAATGAACTAGGATCATGGTTGGTGAAAGTTGCTGTTAATGGTTTATCAACTCCTTCACAGAAAACGCCATCATCGGTAAAATCGATGGTCGCTAGAGGATCAATATTTAATTTTAATGTTTCTACTATTTGAGCACTACATGGTGCGATTGGATCTAACGTAAAGATCAAATTCACAAAACCAGCGTCAATGTCGGCTATTGAAGGATTATATGTGGGCGTTAAAGTGGTGGCACCTAATAAGGTTCCAGAGGCAGAAGTCGACCATTCAAAATTATCTACAGAACTCAAATTACTGATCGAAACCAGTCCTGTTGGGACAGAGTAACTTGCTTGTGATTCACAAATTGTTTCTTCATTTGTTGTCAATGTTACCACAGGATTTCTTGTAATCGTATGTGTAATTGTTTTTGTAATTGTTCCTACACAAGGAGAAATTGCATCAGCAGTAACTATTAATTCTACTAAACCATTAGCAATTTCGTTAGGTCCAGGCGTATATTCTGTAGCAATCGTATTAATGGATGCTGAAAAATTACCATCACCGCCATTGTTTGACCACGAAATATTGGTTTCGTTAGATGCCGTTGCATCTAAAATAGTGATACTAGCACCTTCACAAATATTTTGAGAAACGCCTGGAAATAAATCAGGGGTTTGTTGAACAGGGATTCTAACAACTTTTACTACAGGAGTACCACATGGAGCTTTTGGAGTCACAGTAAGGGTCAAATCTATAAATTCGTTGTCAATATCTGTAGCACTTGGTGTAATTATTGGACTCAGGTTCGTCGGGTTTGAAATAGTCGTTCCTGTCCCTGTTGTAGAGGTCCAAATAAAGGAATCTTCATCAGAAACCACAGTGCCTGATACTGCTACATTTGTTTCATCCTCACAAATTGGAGCTTGTGGCGTTACCACCGTCACCATTGGCGAATCCACAAATGAAACAACGATGGAGGTGACTTCATCAGCTGTACACGGGTCTAGGGCAACCGCTGTTAACGTTAAAGTTACCAACCCATTGGCTAAATCACCTGTTCCAGGAGTATAAAATGGATCTATAATATCGTCAAAATCAAAGGATCCATCCCCTGCTCCATTGGACCAAACCAAATTAG
>UPTG01001607.1_pt1 | contig 16503 bp, 19 predicted proteins | sample 2160121 | NCBI WGS metagenome assembly UPTG01 (sample SAMN06266255, study PRJEB28933) | marine metagenome | isolation source: Columbia River Estuary | place: USA:Columbia River Estuary, USA | collected 2014-07-27
ACGCTTTAAGCTTTTGCCAACAACCGAGATAATTAAACCCGATATCGGTAAAACTAAAAAGACAAATAAAGTCAAGGATGGGCTCATCCAAATCAGAATCATCAATGAGATAACAATGTTTAGAGGCTCTCTAAAAATCATTTCTAAAGAATTGAGTATGGTCCACTCAATTTCTGCTACATCAGACGTAAGTCTGGTTAAGAGATCGCCCTTGCGTTTGTCGTTAAAATAAGAGATTGGTAACTCTAAACACTTTTTATGCACCGCAGCTCTAATGTCGTTGATAACGCCATTTCTTAAGGGTGCAATAAAGTAAAGTGATAGATAGGCTGAGATATTCTTGAGAAGAATAGAACTTGCTGAAATAATGCAGACATAGGCCAATGCAGAAACTTTTCCCACTTGTAAAATCCAGATTCCAATATGGTAGTACGCCCAATCTTTTGCCGTGCCGAATGAAAAATAAATTGGGTTGTTTGGATCTGCTAAAATTTCCTCACCAAAAATTAAGTCTAAAATTGGCATTAAGGCACCAATAGAAAACAGGGAAAAAATGGTCATTAAAATGTTGAACAAAGCATTTAGCCCTGCATACCCTAAATAAGGTTTGGCAAAACTTAAAATACGCAGATAATACTTCATTGGACAAATGTAACGTTGAGTTTTGAGATATAAGATTTAAGAATCAAGATTTATTGCGGCCATAGATTAACGTTTAAATTTGCACCATGGAAAATACAAGACAAAACAAGATTGCTAAACTCTTAGAGCACGATTTAGCAAACATCTTCCAGCACATTGCCCAAGACGAATATAAAGGCACGTTAATCAGTATCACCAAGATTAATGTTACGTCAGATTTAGGTATTGCAAGAATTAATTTCAGTGTTTTCCCAACAAACAAGTCTCAAGAAGTACTCGATTATTTCAATGAAAATTCACCTACCATTAGAGGAGAATTAGGAAATAAGATTAAGAATCAGTTGCGCAGAGTTCCAGAGTTGACCTACTACTTAGATGATACTCTTGACTATATCGATAACATTGATAAACTTTTAAAAGGGCAAGGAGAGAACCCAATTAAGTGAATTTACCCTTTTTCATAGCAAAGCGGTATTTATTCTCTAAACACACCACCAATGCCGTGAACCTAATAACCGGTATCAGCGTGTTGGGTGTTGCTGTGGGCGCAGCGGCTATGATTATAGTCCTGTCTGCTTTTAATGGTTTAGAAACGCTTATTCGTGGGTTCTACAACACCTTCGATCCCGATTTAAAAATAGAATTAGTTGAAGGAAAGAACACTGCCTTTGATGATGACATTGGTCGCCAGATTGCACAAACTCCTTTTGTTGAGGCCTATTCTTTTATTTTGGAAGAAAAAGCGCTTTTTAGAGCAAATGATCGAGAGTTTATTGCAACGCTAAAAGGGGTAGATAAACACTACTTGAAGGTTACTGAATTTGAAAGTGCGCTGTTGCATGGTGAGTTTTTTCCATCAGAGCCAGAAGAAGATTTAGCCATTCTAGGAAGCGGAGTTGCCTACCACATGGGAATTTCAAAAATAAACATGAGTACGGTTATTGAAGTTTTTGTCCCAAAAGCAAACAGCAGTATTCTTGACCCCATGAACGCGGTTAACACGAGGCAAATTTATCCGATTGGCATCTTTTCTATCCAACCCGATTTTGATGTGAAATACACCATTGTTCCGCTTCAAATGGTTCAACAAATAGTCGATTTTGAAACTCCTCGCTTTTCGTCCATAGAAGTTAAGGGAGTTGAAGGTGCAGATATTGAAAAATTGCAGGAGTCTCTTCAGGTGACCCTTGGCAAAAACTTTAAAGTACTAAACAGAGATCAACAACAGGTTTCTATTTATAAAGTTCTGCAGACAGAAGGCTTAGCCACCTACCTGATTTTAGCCTTTATTCTAATGGTTTCTAGCTTCGGAATTTTAGGGGCAAACATTATGCTTACGCTCGATAAAAAAGAAGACATTAAAGCACTTTGGGCAATGGGTGCCGATGAAAATCTGGTTCGAAAAATATTCTTTACCGAAGGGCTTCTAACCAGCCTGATTGGTGGAATAGGCGGCCTACTCTTAGGAACGCTTATTGTTGCTATTCAAATACAGACAGGTATTATTTCTTTAGGTGAGGGCTATGTCGTAGATGCTTATCCGGTAGAGTTGCGACTAGAAAACTTCTCTTTGGTATTGATTACCGTTGTTGTTCTTGGGTTTTTAGTCTCGATTATTTCGACACGTAAATTGAATAAGAAAAGTCTATTAGACTAACTCTCTTTCGCTGTAGTCTAGTTTCACTTTGTTTAATAAACCGAATAACTCATCTTGAGTTTCTAGAGTCACTAGCGCCATTCTGATTTCTTTAAAATGAGGGAAGCCTTTAAAGTAATTGGCGTAATGTCTTCTTGTTTCAAAGATACCAAGCTTTTCTCCTTTCCAGTCGATCGCCATTTCAAGGTGACGTCTTGCAGCTTCTATGCGCTGTGGCATTTTAGCCGGAGCCAATTTTTGTCCTGTTTCTAGGTAATGCTTTATCTCATTAAAAACCCATGGGTTGCCGATACTTGCACGCCCAATCATAATGCCATCAATACCATAGGTATCTTTCATCAACTTGGCTTTTTCAGGTGTATCGACATCACCATTCCCAAATACCGGAATGTTCATCCGTTGATTTTCTTTTACATCTCGAATTAAAGACCAATCAGCTTCGCCCTTGTACATCTGCTTTCGTGTTCTCCCATGTATGGAAATTGCCTTTATACCCACATCCTGCAATCTTTCAGCAACGTCAACAATATATTTTGAGTTCTCATCCCAACCCAAGCGGGTTTTTACAGTCACCGGTTTGTTCACCGCTTTTACAATTTCCTCGGTCATTCTAACCATCTTCGGAATGTCTTGTAAAATACCGGCACCTGCGCCTTTACAGGCTACCTTCTTAACGGGACAACCGTAATTGATATCAATAATATCGGGGTTCGCTTCTTCTGTAATTGCTGCGGCTTCGCGCATGCTTTCTATGTCGTAACCAAAAATCTGAATGCCTATTGGTCGTTCATATTCAAAAATATCGAGCTTCTGAACACTCTTGACTGCATCTCTAATTAAGCCTTCGCTAGATATGAATTCAGTATACATAACATCAGCTCCATTTTCTTTGCACAACGCCCTAAAAGGAGGGTCGCTCACATCTTCCATGGGAGCTAACAACAACGGAAATTCACCTACTTCTATGTCACCAATTTTCACCAACTTGCTCGAAATTTTGCCGCGAAAGTACAAATTAGCTATGAACGAACGCTTTAGCCTTTTAGATGGGCGTCCTTTTTATTTTAAACTCTTTGTTCTTATTGTTTTAATCCTCTTCGGCTCTAGCCTTATTGGTGGCTTAGGTTATTTTACGGTTAGCAATATGTTCAGTCTATCCCCCGAGTATATTTCTAATGGGTTGACGGGTTCAGAAAGCCACATACCCACTAATGCTGTAAGAATTTTACAGGCCTTTATGAGTCTTGGAATGTTTCTCGTTCCAGCATTGGCTTATTCTCAACTCTCTAAAGACCGTGAAATTGAATTCTTTGGATTCAATAAAAACGTGCCCATCGCAGTTTGGGGTTTGGTTATCTTGTTAATGTTTGCCATCTCCCCATTCATAGATGGAATTGTCTATTTAAATTATAATTTACCCTATCCCGATTTTTTATCTGGTTTTATTGAGCGTTTGGTTGCACAGCAAGAAATGCTCTCAGAGCAAATGGAAAAGCTGACTGAAATGACGAGTCTTTCAACTTTTTTTCTAAACCTATTAATTATTGCAATCATTCCTGCAATTGGCGAAGAATGGTTGTTTAGAGGTGTCATTCAAAAATTATTTAAAGAACACTTTCGAAGCACGCACAAGGCCATCTGGCTAACGGCTTTCTTTTTTGCATTGCTCCATCAGTCTGTTTTCTACTTTTTAGGTTTATGGATATTAGGCGCTTTATTGGGCTATTTAAAAGAATGGAGCGGTAATATATGGCTTCCAGTATTGGCACATTTAATAAACAACTCACTCATATTGGTCGTCCTTTATTTCGCCCCAAACTTGATGGGAGATCTAGACAACATCGGCTTTGAATGGCTGTCTTTTCTGCCCAGCCTTATTGGCTCAGGTCTCCTCATCTATTTAATTTACAAACTTCTAATGCGTTTCAATTCAACCGAAGCACATGCTCAGATAACAAAAGAGGAAACTTAGCTCTAACTGCTTTCATTTGAGCTCTATTCAAATCTTCGAAATTTATACCATACTGAAGATTAGAAAGTTCGTTTCGCAATTCGCTGAGTACAGAACTTACTTCATTTTGAACGGCAACATAAGTTTCGTAAGATGTTTCTGTTTGAACATCGAGAGCAACCAATGCTTCTTTAGGGTTATCTGACGAGTTATAGTTCTGAGATGAATCAAAACAATAGTCACAAGTGCCATCGCCATTATTTAAAACAAACTTTTTTATTTCAGAATGAAGATGGGTAAAGTCAATAATTTCCTCATTTGCCATGACTTTATTCTGGTTGTTCACCAAAATTAAAAGTGTGTTACGTTTCGGATGTGGTTCTGGTGTTCCTATAGTTTCTGCTGGTGGCATTTTCCGTTGAATTCCTTTTTCGCCATTCATAGTCGTGGCAACCAAGAAAAAAATCAACAGCAAAAAGGCAATGTCGGCCATGGGGCCAGTATTTAATTCGTTTAAAGCTCTCATATAAATCTTGTTTATAGGATAGAATCCAAAAACAAGGCCATAAAAAAAGCCACCTCTGTGAGGTGGCTTTGCAATACTTTAACAAATTCTAATAATTAGTACTACTGTAAAGTAACTCTTTGCTTCCCGCAGGGTTAGCAGAGTAGTTAATTTTTAAAGCTTGCGCTTTTCTTAGTTCTAATTTAATATCTCCAATCAAACCCATTTTAGTTTTCTTGTCCGCTTTAATAGATACAGTCATCTGATTTTGCTCAGCCTCGTTTATCTTTTCACGTTCAATAACTACCCACGGTTGAATATCTGAAAGTTGTGCAAACGCATCGTTCAATTGAACTCTTGCCTCTGAGCCAAACTTACCTTGATATTTTTCCTTTGGTGGTCCAACATACATATACGTCACTAGAGTTTTACGCTCTAACTTTTGCATTTCTGTAGCTGTAGGTTTTGAAAGTTCCACTTTTAAGTCTACTTCTCTCATTGTGGTCGTAACCATAAAGAAGAATAAGAGCATAAAAACAATATCTGGCAATGAAGCCGTTGATACTGGTGGAAGTTCTTTACTTTTTTTCTTTTTGATGTGTGCCATATTATGCTCCTACTTTTAATTGCTCAGCTTCAGAAATCTTCTGAGGAAATTTCTTCTGAATATCTTTACGCTGATCCTTATCAAGTTCATCAAACTCTACGCCATAAAGTCTAACAGACAATTCATCTCTCAATTCATTGAGTGCCGCAGCAAGTTCGTTCTGAACTTTCAGGTACATAGAATAAGACGTTCCTCTATCATTCTGTAAAGAAATAATAGCTTTATCGGGATTGTCTGAGGACGCAGGGTCTCTATACGCACCCTCGCAATAGTCACAAGTACCATCACCATTGTTATTCAAGAATCTTTTTGCTTCTTCTCTTAATCTGCTAATGTCAAGGTATTCTTCCTCAACTAAAAGTGCATCATTAGAGTTTACTAGAACTTCAAAAATGTTCTTCTTTTTAATCGGTGGTGGGTCTTCTAAAAGCTGATCATCATAGGGAGGTAACTTTCTGTTAATACCCTTATCCACATCCATAGTTGTGGTAACTAGGAAGAAAATAAGTAACAAGAAAGCAATGTCCGCCATAGAGCCGGCATTAATTTCTGGTATTGCTCTTTTTCCTGCCATTATTTTAACACACTTGAGATTGCAGAATAAATAATACTCCCGATTGCCAGTATGGTTAAGATAATAAATGCATTAATTCCCATACTAACGATTCTTGATGTTTGTTCTGTAACATCATATTTAGCATACATTTCGTAGTCAGAACCATCACTTATACCATAAGCAACGAGCATCACTACAATAAAAGCTACGATATAAATCGCTACTTTTTTAATGTTAGAAGGATCTATCACTAAAGAGAACACTGAACCAAGCACAGCTAAAATAGCCGCCCCATATGTTAAGTACATCCCAAAAGACACGAATCCATCAGTACTACCATCTCCGAAAAACACGATCATTCCGAAAATCACTGAAATGAGCATTACTGCCCACATTACGATTCTACTTGCTAATCCGTAATTCATAATTACTTGTTTTTCTTGTCGAAGTCCACTAGTAAATCCATGAAAGAAATAGAAGCATCTTCTAATTTAATCACAATGCTATCAATCATAGAAATAATAAGGTTATAAAATACTTGAAGGATCATTGCAACGATCAAACCAAATACAGTTGTAAGAAGTGCAACTTTAATACCACCAGCAACTAAACTTGGAGAAATATCTCCAGCAGCTTCAATAGCATCAAAAGCACCAATCATACCAATTACTGTTCCCATGAAACCAAGCATTGGTGCCAAAGCAATAAATAAAGAGATCCACGATGTACCTTTTTCAAGACGACCTTGTTCAACAGAACCAGTCGCAATAATTGCTTTGTCTACCATTTCTAAGCCTTCATCAAAATGATCAAGACCTTCGTAAAACACCGAAGCAATCGGGCCTCTCTGACCTCTACAAACATCTTTAGCGGCTTCAATACCACCGCTGTTAAGAGCGCTGTCAATTTCGTTTAATAAACTTTTAGCATTACTGTTAGAAAGAGCTAAGTAGATAATCCTTTCAATACAGATGGCTAGACCTAATACTAGAGCTAACAATACAATACTCATAAAGCCTGGTCCACCCTCGATAAACTTTTGCTTAATCACTTGGGTAAACTCTTGTGGAGCTTCTTCAGCCTCCTCAGCTGGCGCTGGAGGTGCAGCTTCTTCTTGAACGGGCTCCTCCTCAACAACTGCATTTGTATCAACAGCTTCTGCTGCTGCAGTATCGTCAGCCATTTCGGTAGATGTTTCGTCTACAGCTGCATCATCTTGTGCATAAGCCGTATTTCCGAAACTTAAGAAGGCGGCAAGCGCCATAATTGAAATTACTCTTTTCATTACTTTGAGTGTTTGTTAAACAGTATTACAGATTAAAAAAATTAAAAACTAAAAACATACTAATGGCGGAGAGGAAGGGATTCGAACCCCCGATACCCTTTTGAGGTATACACGCTTTCCAAGCGTGCGCCTTCGACCACTCGGCCACCTCTCCAAATAATATCTCCTTCATTATCAGTACCTTCTAAATTAAAAGAAAGGTGGTTAATTAAAAGAACGATTTCCCTCTTAAAGGGCGAGCAAAATACAAAAAAAGTTTACTTAGCCTAAGTAGTTGTCAACTCTCCTTTAATTGACTCAACATAAAGCTTTTTGAGGGTTTGAGGGCGCAATCCTCGTGCCAATAAAAACATCATTTTGGTTAGTGCGGCTTCTATGGTCATGTCTTTTCCATCCAACACACCCAAGTTTTGCAACTCAGTGCCAACTTCATATAAGCCCGGTGTTATTCCCCCACTTCTGCATTGGGTGATGTTTGCAACATAGACTCCATTGTCAATTACTTTTCTAATAACGTCAAAAAACCATTCAACGTTTGGTGCATTGCCCGCTCCAAAAGTGTGCAGTATTATTCCCTTTGCAGGAACATTCATCATAGCCGCAAATATTTCTTGGGTCATCCCAGGGAATATTTGAACAATACTCACTTTATTTTCTAGTTGTGTATGGGCATGAAACATGCCGCTTTGTTTTGGATATATAGCGTGCTCGTTATATTTCAGTTTGACTCCTGCCTCTGCTAATTCGGGATAATTAAAGGATTGAAATGCTTCAAAATCTTCAGATGAGTTTTTGAAAACACGATTGCCACGAAACAATTTATTCTCGAAATAAACGGCTACTTCTTTAATTCTAGCTTCTCCTTTTTTATTCTTGGCAGAAGCAATTTCTACACTGTTTATAAGATTTTCTCGTGCATCACTTCTTATGATGCCAATTGGCAATTGGCTTCCAGTTAAAATAACAGGCTTGTTTAAATTCTCTAAAAGAAAACTCAAAGCGGAGGCTGTAAAAGCCATTGTATCTGTACCATGCAGAATTACAAAACCATCATAGACATGATAATTGTCCTCGATAATTTGACCAAGTTCTATCCACTGGTCTGGTGACATGTTACTCGAATCGATTGGCACTTTAAATGAGACCGAATCAATAGTACAATCTATGAGTTTAAGATCTGGAATCTTACTCAACACACTGTCGAAATCAAAAGGTTTTAAGCTTCCGTCTTTTTCAGACTTCTGCATCCCAATGGTGCCACCTGTGTATATTATTAAAACGTTCGATTTCATATGCCAAATAATTTTTGAGCGTTTTCTGTTGTTACAGCGGCTACCTCTTCTAAAGAAACACCTTTCAATTCTGCCACTTTTTGGGCAATTAAAGGTATGTAGCTGCTTTCGTTTGTTTCTCCTTTATGCGGAACAGGTGCTAAAAATGGACTATCCGTTTCAAGTACCAAATGCTCTAAATCTACTTTTTTAATCACGTTAGGCAAACCTTGATCAAAAGTAAGTACACCACCGATACCCAATTTAAAACCCAACTCAATTGCTTTTTTTGCGTGTTTCTTCCCGCCAGTAAAACAATGTAAAACCCCGAAAAGCTTATCATCATTTACTTCTTCCAACACTTCGAATATTTCTCGAAAGGAATTTCTAGCGTGAATAACAATGGGTTTGTCCAATTGCTTGGCCCACTCAATTTGTTTTTTGAAGGCCTTAATTTGTTGCTCCAGAAAAGTTGTATCCCAATATAAATCAATACCAATTTCTCCAATAGCAATAAATCGATTGGGATTTTCTAGTTGATTTTCAATAAAATCTAATTCATCCTGAAAATTCGCTTTCACAGAACACGGATGCAACCCAATCATTGGAAAAATAGAGTCAGACCGTTTTTCCGTCAAGGCCATCATAGATGCAAACGAATTTTTATCAATGGCCGGAAGGCAAAGTTTGTTCACTCCATTTTGATCACAACGCTCAAGAAATTCATCAATATTCTCTTTAAACTGATCAAGGTATAAATGGGTATGTGTATCTATCCAATTCATGAAAAATAATAAGTCACAAATCTACAATTGTAATAAACAGAAACATTTTCTCGTTTAATGTTCCTAAGTCGCTCGCTCTTAGACTTATCCTTTTCTAAAATAAACAGTGATGAAAAACTTGATTTTAAACTATTTGATTTTTGGGCTCATTCTCCTCGGTTCATTTGTCGTTAACGACACTGAGGATATTTTGACGCTTCAAAAGAATGGAGATGTAGAATTGACCATTAATGGGAACAGCGAGAGCACACATTATTTAGAGCCGCTTGTTGTAAATGTGCAAAACAAAACCAAAAAAATAATTGAAATGAAAGTTCCTGCAGGTTTGCACTTTGTATCGAACGAGGAAAACATCCAAGACATTATCTCTACCCAAGCACAGCTCGTGCGAATTGCTCCAAATTCGAACAAACATTTCACCATAAGTGGTGTTTGCATTCAGAGCACAAATGGCTCTCCTGGTTTAGAAAATGAGTTTACACTTAGCGCTAATGCTGAGCCAAACCTTTACGCGCTTGCTCAATTTCTTGATAAAAAAAACATTCAAAACTCACAAGCTCAACAAGCTGCTTGGGCTATTTCAGATAATCGAGACATCGCTAATATTATAGGTTTAGATACTGAACATGAGCAAGAGCTCATTGACGAAACCGCTTCAATACTCGGCCTTCCAAGCGTTCCTGCTGAAGATATAACCACATGGAAAAAAGAACGATTAAATCCAGTTTATACAAGCAGTCTGAAAGGTTATTTTAAATTTGAATTCCCACGAAAAACTAAAGTTCAAATTGCTCTTTTTAATCAGGACAACGTCTTAATCAAAGAAGTATACAACCAAGAAGTTGAAGTTGGATTCCACAAAATTGACTATCAATTAGAAACAACAGAATATGAAGGTCAGAAAATCATTTCGCAGATGATTGCCTATAATAAAGTCGTTAGTAAAAGAAGCATTGATCTGCGTCATTAAAAACTAGCAAACACTTTCAACAGTGTAATCTATTCCGCGAAAGCTAAAGCTGTCGCCTGGCTTTTTACCTTTTAGAATTTCATAAATGGGAGCATCGGTAGCCAAATAAAAATAACGCTCCCCTTCATACATAAGCGGCTTAATCGCCTGTGAAATGAAATACACACCCCTATTCGTTGTCACCAAACTTAAAAGACCCACCTCAGTATGCTCCACCGGAAATGTATAGTCTTTTAAACTATTTACGGTGTTTTGATATCCTTCCGCCTCTGCTCTTCTAAGAATTGCCTGCTCGCTTAAAAAGTTATTCGATGCCTGTGCGCTATAATCTCCGTTGTTTCCGGCAAAACCGCCTTCATCTGTATTTCCGTCACCTTTTAGTTTTGTGCTCACTTCATCTTTCAATTCGAGCACTAAGTCCTCTAAATGATCAATAGCCAATTGATTGAGTCTTTCTTTTAATTCTAAATTTTTCATCTTGAAACTTGTATTATTGGGTAGCTATAAAAACTATTCTTCAAAGTTCTGTATGAAGCTCTAGAGTTTGTATGACGGAACTCATAGAAAATCTAGTAGATGTAACTTATATAATTGTCGCAATCGACTTAAGTACTAACTTTATAGCTACATCAAAAATTGAATGAGCAAAATTTACAACTATAAATTATTGAAAGAGCCAATTATTTGGCTAACCGCCCTTGTTGTCCTCTTTTTTATCTATCCCGTTACTCCTGGAGACTTTTCTTTGTGCATATATAAATTTTTAGGGTGGGGAAATTGCTGGGGCTGTGGCATCGGCAAAAGCATGAGTTGTGCCATGCATGGAGAATTAACAGAATCTTTTGAGTACCATAAGCTTGGAATTTTCATTTTAACAATGATGATTAGCAGAGTTGCTAACACAATTTATAATGGACTAAAACCACGAAGATGAATAAAGTACTTCAATACATTCCAGAAGCTCAAGGCGAAGAATTTTTCTACTTAGAAAAAATATGTGAACAAATGGATGATCCGCAAATGGGCCAGTTTAGTTCAGTTTACAGAGCGCGAAGAAGAGATCCTCAAAATGTATTAATCCTAAGCGTAACAGGTTTTTTTATTCCGGGCCTTCAGCGGTTCTATGTTGATCAATTGGGCTGGGGTATTGCCTATTTATTGACAGGCGGATTCTGCTTAGTAGGAACGATTATAGATATTATGAACCACAAAGAATTAGCTTTCGAATACAACCAAAGAATTGCAGAAGAGTTGGTCAGGATGGTCTAGTTAAAAAACTAGTTTAATTTTTGCGCAAGTTTGGCCATTACCTTTTTAGGTGACTTACCTTCATAAAGAATGTTATAAACGGCATTGCAAATAGGCATTTTAACATTGTGCTGTGATTTGACTTCCTTAATGAGATTAGCGGCATAATAGCCTTCAGAAACCATGTTCATTTCTAACATGGCTGATTTTGCCGTATAGCCCTTGCCAATGTAATTTCCAAAAGTTCTATTTCTACTGAATTGAGAATAAGCTGTTACTAATAAATCTCCCAAATAAGCAGAGCCATTAATGTTCCTTTTGATAGGGTGTACCGCTTTGATAAAGCGGTTCATTTCACGAATCGCATTACTTACAAGTACCGCTTGGAAATTATCGCCATAGCCTAGACCGTGAAAAATACCCGCGGCTAAAGCATATATATTTTTAAGAACAGCTCCATATTCGGTTCCGTAGATATCGTCAGAGATGTTGACTTTAATATACTCACACTCTAATGCTCGGGCCACAAAAGTTGCATGCTCTTCGTCAGTACTGGCAATTGTCAAATAAGATAAACGCTCCATCCCTACTTCTTCAGCATGGCAGGGTCCGGTAATCACACAAATCTGATCAATTGGAATTTTGTAAACCTCATTAAAAAACTCTCCTACGATTAATTTATCGTCTGGAACAATTCCCTTAATGGCAGAAACAATGACCTTGTCTTTTATATCAACGGTTAAATTTTCTAGCGCAAGTTTTAGGAAAGCCGATGGAACCGCAAAAATTAAATAGTCTGCCTTGGCAATGACTTGATTCAGGTCTGATGATAGAATTATTTTGTGAACCGGTAATTCTACCGAACGTAAATATCTTGGGTTATGATGATGTTTTTTTATGTGCTGAACTTGCTTTTCATCGCGCACCCACCAGCCAACAACATTGTCAGTTGCTGTAAGCATCTTTACAATGGCTGTTGCCCAACTACCACCACCAATTACCGCTATTTTTTTTGTCGGATTCAATTAAAATTTCACCTTAAATTCTTTATCAGCGCCTTCTCTTTTCGCAACAACGGTTATCTCGTCTCCTTTTTTATACAGGGCTAAAGCATCCATATAACTATACATATCAGTAACTTTTACTTTGCCCATTTGAACAATAATATCTCCTTCTTGCAAGCCTCCAGTAGAAGCTGGTTTACCTTCGGTTACACCATCAATTTTAACTCCTCCTTCTTCGTACATGTAATCAGGAACAATACCTAACGTTACGTTGAATTTAGGAGTGCTTCTTGCGCTATTGTCTTTCGTGACTAAAAATTCTAATGGTCTATCTCCTACTTTATAAATCACATTCACCATTACATTAAGCACTTTGTAAATGCCCTCAAAATTTATGAGCTCAGCATCATCAGAAGGCTTGTGGTAGTCTTTATGCGTTCCTGTAAAGAAATGCAAAACCGGAATGTTTTTTCTGTAGAAAGAAGTATGGTCAGATGGACCAACACCACTTTCAGACAATTTTAAATCTAAATCACAACTTGCATATTCTAGCACTTCTTCCCATTTCGATGCTGTTCCAGTTCCACTTACAGCAAGCTGTCTGTCCTCAAGCCGGCCAATCATATCCATGTTTAACATGTAAGAAATCGCTTCAGGAGGCAACATCATATTATTTGAAAAATATTTAGATCCTAACAACCCTCGCTCTTCGCCAGAAAATGCAATAAACAAAACATTGAGTGATGTGAAATTTGTGTCTTTAGAAAAGAAATTTGCTAATTCGATTAAACCTGTAGTTCCACTCGCATTGTCATCGGCTCCATTGTGAATAGCGCGTTCACCTTTGTAAAGGGAATTGTCTTCCCCCCAACCTAAATGGTCATAATGCGCACCAATTATTAGCGTTCTTTCTGCATTGTTGTTCCAAAGCCCAACAACATTTCTCGCCTCAATCATTTGTTCTTTAACCAAAACTTCAATTGAAGCATACTTCAACTTTTTTGCCTTTTCACCAGGAACCTCTTTCAAAAAGACAACAGGTACACCACTGTTTTTTATTTTTCTAAACTTAATCTTAGGATCACTAGCCATCTCACCCTCATTTACGAAGATGATTCCAATAGCACCTTTTTCAACCGCTTTTTCAGCTCTTGCATCCAAATTGTGATACGCTAAATACTTCGAATGCGGGTGAATACCATCTGGAGAAGAAACGTCAATAACAAAAATTTTACCTTTTAATTTTTTCTCTGAAAGCTTTTTATAATCGTTGTGTTTTTGCTCTTCTGCTTCTATTCCGAAACCAACGTAAACCAAATCTCCACTTACACTTTCGTTTGATGATTGGGGCAAAACATAAAATGACTCGTTTAATGTTTTTGATTCTCCGTCAATCGACAAAGTCGTCTTGTTCTTGTTCACATTGACCCAATCAGACATTTCGAAATTTTGATAAAATGTGCCATTCTCCGTATAAGGAACTAACCCAAATTCTTGAAATTTCTCCGCAATAAAATCAGAAGCAACATTTGCACCTCGCGTGCCAGGTAATCGACCCTCTAACTCATCATTTGCAAGAAAACTCAAATTTTCTTTGATGTTCTCCATTGCTGATGGAGGTATAACTTTACAATCTTGAGCAAATGAATTTGCGGTAATGAATAAAACACTTAAAAGCGCAACTATATTTTTCATTGTATTTTTCTTAAAGCCCGCAAAGATAAAATTCCATGACTTTGGAAAGGTGAAAGAAATCATAATCTTTAACGCCAATATGCTGTTAAATATATTGTGGCTTTTGCTCTAACAAAGTAATTCAGAATATATTTGGAGCAAATCGCTAATTGTTGTTCGAAAGGATTAAAAAACTGCTTGGTCAAACTGCCATCTACGGATTGAGCAGCATTCTAGGCAGGCTCATAAACTTTGTCTTAGTTCCTCTTCACACCGGAGCACTTACTCAATCTGAGTTTGGTATAAACACCGACTTATACAGCATTATCGGATTTATGATAGTTCTGACAACTTATGGAATGGAAACCACTTTTTTTAGGTTTTCTGAAAAGGCAGATACCGACAAAAACAAAGTGTATTCCACAACGATGCTCTCAATATTTGGAAGTACAATTCTATTAGGAATACTTGCGCTTTTACTATTTCCAAATATCGTGGAAGCTATGCGCTATGAAGAGCATCCACAATTCATAACTTTTGTAATTGTCATTCTCGCAATGGATACATTGGGGGCAATCCCATTAGCAAAATTGAGAGCTGAGAACAAGGCATTCCGGTTTGTATTAATACGACTAAGCCTAATTGGAGTGAATGTTTTAACCAATTTATTCTTCTTCATGTATTGTCCATGGGCAATAGAAAACCATGCGATTGGAAGTGATTGGATTTTATCTTGGTATGCAACAGATTTAAAAGTGATTTATATTTTCATCTGTAACATCTTAGCATTAGGCGTCATGCTTCTTTTGCTCCTTCCAGAATTCCTCTCAATTAAACTCTCATTCGATTCAAAGCTTTGGAAAAAGATGATGCTGTTTGGCATTCCTCTCATGATTGGAGGTTTTGCCGGTATTGCAAACGAATTATTAGACCGCCAGTTTTTAAAATATTTGTTGCCAGAAGACATTGCTTTAGCCCAAGTCGGAATTTATGGTGCCGTTTATAAACTTTCCATATTTCTCGTCCTGTTCAATCAAGCATTTAGATATGCAGCAGAACCTTTTTTCTTTTCCACTCAAAAAGAAGACAATGCCAAGGAAACCTACGCTATTGTGTTGCGCTACTTTGTTTTCGTAATGGTTATCGGGTTGGTTTTCATTTGGGCCTACATCGATATATTCAAACACTTTATTGATGAGAAATTCTGGGAAGGGCTTTACATCTTACCTATTTTGCTCATTGCAAATATCATGTTAGGCATCAACTTGAACATCTCCATTTGGTATAAACTCATCGACAAAACACAATTCGGTATAATCGTTACTGGAATAGGTTTAATATTTACAATTGCAATAAACCTTTATCTTATTCCTAAAATTGGATATGAAGGGGCAGCATGGGCGACATTGGTTTCTTATGCAGCTATGACTATTTCTTCTTACCTGCTGGGACAGCGGTTTTACAAGGTAGATTACCCTGTCGGAAGAATACTTCTCTATATAGCTTTAGGAGTTGCATCTGTTATGCTTTGCAACTATTTTAGCCAACCCAATTTTTTACCTCAAACACTCATTTTTATAGTATTTGTTTTATCATTGGGCCTCCTAGAAAAAAAGCAGCTTTTAGCGCTTAAACAAAGAGTAGCGAAGAAATGAAGATTAGGATAGTAAACAAATCTCAACACCCTTTACCAGAATACACAACCATTGCCTCCGCAGGATTAGATTTGCGTGCAAACGTTTCAGAATCTGTAATGCTTGAGCCGGGAGAATGGAAGCTCATTCCAACAGGATTACACATAGAATTGCCTATGGGCTATGAAGCGCAAGTGAGACCACGCAGCGGTTTGGCCTACAAACATGGTATTACTGTTTTAAACAGCCCAGGCACGGTTGATGCTGATTACCGAGGAGATGTTGGCGTGATATTGATAAACCATTCTAAGAGCGCCTTTGAAATAAAGTCGGGTGAAAGAGTTGCCCAACTCGTTATTGCAAAACACGAGCAAGCTGAATGGCAACTTGTTGAAGAATTAGGAAACACAGATAGAGGCGCTGGCGGTTTTGGCAGCACCGGAAAACATTAATTACAAAAATATTCCAGATGAAAATTATAGTACCAATGGCAGGAAGAGGCTCAAGATTACGTCCTCATACATTAACAACTCCTAAACCATTAATCCCCATTGCTGGGAAACCAATTGTGCAACGTTTGGTTGAAGACATTGTAAAAATTTGTGGCGAAAAAGTTGATGAAATTGCATTCATCATTGGTGATTTCGGAAAAGAAGTTGAAGAGCAGCTTATTGGTATAGCCGAAAGTTTAGGTGCTAAAGGTTCAATCTATTT
>UPTG01001610.1_pt1 | contig 16489 bp, 8 predicted proteins | sample 2160121 | NCBI WGS metagenome assembly UPTG01 (sample SAMN06266255, study PRJEB28933) | marine metagenome | isolation source: Columbia River Estuary | place: USA:Columbia River Estuary, USA | collected 2014-07-27
AATTGTAACTTATGCCGATGCGCTTTTTGAACAAGTAGTAACAAAAGCTGAGCTAAACAGAAATACTTTAAAAATTTCTGTAAATGACAATTTAAGCTTAGATTTTGTAAATGAAGTGCTTTTTGAGTATCATTTTGAAAGAGTTGATTTTGTAAGTGAACCTGGAGAATTTTCAGTCCGTGGCGGAATTATTGATGTTTTTTCATTTTCTCATGATGAACCTTACCGAATTGAATTTTTTGGTGACGAAGTAGATAGTATTAGAACATTTGACGTTGAAACACAACTTTCTACAGAAAAAATAACTAAAATTAGTATTATGCCTAATGTAGAAAACAAGGCATTAGACGAAAAAAGAGAGAGTTTTTTAAAATATATTTCATCAAAAACGGCTGTTTTTGCAAAAGATACTGAGCTTATTTTCTCAAAGTTAGATAGTCTATTTGCCAAAGCTGAAGAAGAATTTAAAAAGTTGTCATCTGCAATAAACCACGGAAAACCAGCCGAACTTTTTTGCAATGGCTCGTTAATTAAAGATCAGTTAAAAGACTTTACCGTTTCTGAAATAGTGAATTTTAGTCATTCTGAAAATGATTCAGAACCTCATCAAAAAGAAGTGCAAAATCCTGTTATTTCTTTCAACACTAAACCACAACCTTCATTTAACAAACAATTTGATTTACTAATTGAAAATTTTCATCAAAATACTGAAAATGGCTTTACAAATTATCTGTTCTGTGATTCACAAAAACAAGCAGATAGATTTCATGATATTTTTGAAGATGTTGATGCTGACATTCAATACAAAACAATTGTTCTCCCATTATATCAAGGTTTTATTGATGTTGAAAGTAAATTAATTTGTTATTCTGATCATCAAATTTTTGAACGTTATCATAAATTCCGTTTAAAAAATGGGTACGCAAAAAAACAAACTATTTCTTTAAAAGAACTTACAAATCTTGAAATTGGCGATTATGTTACTCATATTGACCATGGAATTGGAAAATTTGGAGGGCTTCAAAAAATTGATGTAGAAGGAAAAAATCAAGAAGCTATTAAACTAATTTATGGTGATCGTGATATTTTATATGTTAGCATTCACTCTTTACATAAAATTTCTAAATTCAATGGAAAAGATGGAAAAGCACCAAAAATATATAAATTAGGATCAGGTGCCTGGAAAAAAATAAAACAAAAGACTAAAAAAAGAGTGAAAGAAATCGCATATAATTTAATCAAATTATATGCGAAAAGAAGAATGCGGAAAGGATTAGCTTTTGGGCCAGATACTCATATACAGCATGAACTTGAAGCCAGTTTTATTTATGAAGACACTCCAGATCAATATACAGCTACTCAAGATGTTAAAGCGGACATGGAGAAAGAACAACCCATGGATCGATTGGTCTGTGGAGATGTAGGATTCGGAAAAACAGAAATTGCCATTAGAGCGGCATTTAAAGCAGTTGATAATGGAAAGCAGGTAGCTATTTTAGTTCCAACCACAATTTTAGCTTTTCAACATTATAAAACATTTACAAAACGATTAGAAAATTTTCCTGTTAGAATAGATTATTTAAATCGATTTAGAACTACCAAACAAAGAAACGAAGCCATAGAGGGTGTTAATGACGGAAGTATCGATATTATCATCGGAACGCATCAACTAACTAACAAAAAAATTAAATTTAAAGATTTAGGATTACTCATCATAGATGAGGAACAGAAATTTGGAGTTGCTGTAAAAGATAAATTAAAAACCATAAAAGAAAATGTAGACACCCTTACCTTGACTGCAACCCCCATACCAAGAACATTACAATTTAGTTTGATGGCTGCTCGAGACTTGTCAGTAATTTCAACACCTCCACCCAATAGACATCCCATAGACACCCAAGTTATTCGTTTCAATGAGGAAATAATTCGTGATGCAATTACTTATGAAATTTCTAGAGGTGGACAAGTCTTTTTTATTCATAATAGAATTGAAAATATAAAAGAAGTTGCTGGTCTTCTACAACGTTTAATTCCTAATGCTAATATTGGAGTTGGTCATGGACAAATGGATGGTAAAAAACTGGAAAGCCTAATGTTAGGGTTTATGAATAACGAATTTGATGTATTAGTTTCTACTACAATCGTAGAAAGTGGATTGGACGTTCCCAATGCAAATACTATTTTTATAAACAACGCTAATAATTTCGGTCTGTCAGATTTACATCAAATGAGAGGTAGAGTTGGAAGATCCAATAAAAAAGCTTTTTGTTATTTCATTACTCCACCTTACCATATGATGACTGATGATGCAAGAAAAAGAATAGAAGCTTTAGAGTTATTTTCTGATCTAGGAAGTGGCTTAAATATTGCGATGAAAGATTTAGAAATTCGAGGAGCAGGAGATTTACTGGGAGGGGAACAAAGTGGTTTTATCAACGATATAGGATTTGACACCTATCAAAAAATATTACAAGAAGCCATTGAGGAATTGAAAGAAAATGAATTTAAAGAACTATATCCAACGGATAATACGAACCCTAAGAAATTTGTGAAAGAGGTTCAAATTGATACTGACTTTGAGATTTTATTTCCCGATGATTATATCAATTCTATTTCAGAAAGATTGAGTTTATACAACAAACTAGGAAGTCTAAAAACAGAAGAAGAACTGCAGACTTTTGAGATAGAAATAATTGACAGATTCGGCCAAATCCCTTCACAAGTAGAAGATTTATTAAATTCTATTAGAATAAAGTGGTTGTCCAAAGAATTGGGAATCGAGAAAATCATTCTAAAACAAAAAAGAATGATTGGCTATTTCGTATCAGATCAACAAAGTGAATTTTATCAAACTACAGCTTTTACAAAAATGCTCAAATATGTTCAAAAAAACAGTAAAAGTTGTGTAATGAAAGAAAAAGAAACCAAAAATGGTTTGCGCTTGTTGGTTACCTTTATCAAAATTGATTCTGTAAAAAGAGCCTTGGAAGTTTTAAATAAAATATAGTTGTTCTTTTTTTAAAATACTCATTCAAACCACAAGGTAGTTTAATAAGAAAGTCATTACAAATACTGTAATGACTTTTAATGGTGTCTCTTCTATAAGTAGCTCGTCTTTAACCTACAATATTTACAATTTTACCAGGAACAACAATCACTTTTTTTGGTATTCTCCCATCTAATTGTGCAATTGTTTTTTCATCTTCTAAAACTGTTTTTTCTATTTCTTCTTTAGACAAATCCAATGAAAGCTCTAGTGTAAAACGCATTTTACCGTTGAAAGAAATTGGATAATTTTTAGTACTTTCTACAAGATGATTTGCTTCAAATACAGGAAAATCTACTGTAGAAATTGAGGTAGTTTTCCCCAATAAACTCCATAATTCTTCAGCAATATGAGGTGCATAAGGAGAAACCAAAATAGCTAAAGGTTCTAAAATTAAACGTTTATTACATTTTAACAACGTTAACTCATTAACAGCAATCATAAAAGTAGAAACAGAGGTGTTAAAAGAGAAATTCTCGATATCCTCTTCTACTTTTTTAATTGTTTTATGTAGTATTTTTAGCTCTTCTTTTGTTGGCTCATCCTCAGAAATCGCCAGTATATCTCCATTAAAATATAATTTCCATAATTTCTTTAAAAAAGTTGAAACTCCAGAAATACCTGAAGTTTTCCAAGGTTTTGCTTGTTCCAGCGGTCCTAAAAACATCTCAAATAAACGCAAAGCATCTGCTCCATGTGCTGAACAAATAGCATCAGGATTCACTACATTGTATTTAGATTTAGACATTTTTTCGACTTCTCTTCCAACTTTATAAATACCCTCTTCTAAAATAAATTCAGCAGTTTTAAATTCTGTTCTCCAGTTTTTAAATGCCTCTACATCTAATTCATCTGAGGCATTTACCAAAGAAACATCTGCATGAACATCCGATTTCACAATCATAATACGATCACTAGTATCTTGATTTAAAAACCCATTGTCTATTAAATAATTTTTTACTAAAACTTCAAAATCTTCTTCAGAATTAAAAAGATTTTTTGATACAATTACTGCCGGAATTTTATTCAGTATTTCTTCACTGGTATGTGCTGTAAAACAATCTGACTTTATAAAAGGTGTTGCCTTATAAACAAAAGCAGAAGTTCCCAAAATCATTCCTTGATTGATCAGTTTTTTTGCAAACTCATCTACGGGTACCAATCCTTTGTCAAACAAAAACTTTTGCCAAAAACGAGCATATAACAAATGACCGGTAGCATGTTCGGAACCTCCTATATATAAATCTACTTCTTTCCAATAATCCAGTGATTCTTTGCTAGCAAATTCCTCCGAATTGGAAGCATCCATATACCTGTTAAAATACCAAGAACTTCCAGCCCAACCTGGCATGGTGTTTAACTCCAAAGGATATACTGTTTTATTTTTCAGCTTCTCATTAGAGACCACTTTCTTCCCTCTAGAATCCCAGGCCCATTCTGGTGCATTTCCTAAAGGAGGCTTACCATCTTCCGTAGGGAGATATTTTTCTACTGCTGGCAGTACGATTGGTAAGTGAGCAGCATCTATCATTTGAGGCATCCCATCTTTATAATATACAGGAAATGGCTCTCCCCAATAGCGCTGTCTACTAAATACTGCATCTCGCAATCGGTAATTTATTTTACCATACCCAATGGCTCTTTTTTCGAGTTCAAAAATGGATAATTTCAATGCTTTTTGATACGTTAACCCACTTAAAAAATCTGAATTTGCAATGATCGTTCCAGCTTTGTCTACATGAGCAGCCTCAGAGATATCTACTCCTTTAAAAATATTAGGTATTGGAATATCAAAATGTTTTGCAAAATCATAATCACGTTGGTCACCACATGGAACAGCCATCACTGCACCGGTTCCGTAGTTAGCCAAGACATAATCTCCAATCCAAATTTGCACTTTCTCTCCTGTAAAGGGATGTATTGCATAGGCTCCAGTAAAGACTCCTGAAATTGTTTTAACATCTGCCATTCGATCTCGTTCAGAACGCTTTGCAGTTGCTCTTACATAGGCGTTTACTTCCTTTTTTTGAGCAGCAGTTACTATTTTAGACACCAACTCATGTTCTGGAGCTAAAGTCATAAAAGAAACTCCAAAAATAGTATCTGGTCTTGTTGTAAAGACATCTATCTGATGTTTTTTTGTAGGCTTTTTTTCGGGTTTTTTATCACTTTTAATTGCCGAAGAAAATTGCAATGTATTGTTAATTTTAGAAACAACTTGCAATACGTTTTCTATCACTTCCTCGTTTGAAAAACGAATAATATTAAATCCCTCTTTAGCGAAAAAGGTTGTTCTTTCTGTTTCATCTTCTTTTCCGGAAAACTCTACAATCGTATTTTTGGCCAAGCATACATAATCGACTAAAAAGGAACCGACAGTATATTTTTTTCTAAATTTTGCAGCTCCTTTTTTATGTTTTAATTCATCCCAAAGAAGCCCTTCTGCTTTAGACAAGTTTAAACGAAGTTCTTTTAAAGTCTCAAGTTCTTTGTATGATAATTTTACCTCAGTGCTCTCTTTTGAGGAAACTTCATTGACCTCGAAAGAAACCATAGCTCCTTGACTTCTACCGATCCAATTGGTTTGAGAATCTTTCAGAGGTTGTGGCCAATCTATCTTTTCTAAACCATCTAACAACCGTTGTGCATACGCTGAAATACGCATGGACCATTGGGTCATTTTTTTTTGAACAACAGGATGACCTCCACGTTCTGAAAGTCCATTTATAATTTCATCATTTGCTAAAACAGTTCCTAATACTGGACACCAATTTACATGCGTATCTGACAAATATGTTAAACGATATTGTAATAAAATTTCTTCTTGTTTTTTCTTAGGGAATGCCTTCCATTCTTCGGAGGAAAAAAGCTCAACACCTTCTTCTGAGACTGCATTGACCAAACGATTCCCTTCTTTTTTAAAAATTGAAATCAATATTGAAATATCTTCTGCCTTGTCTGTATCTTTATGATACCAAGAATTGAAAAGCTCAATAAAAATAGACTGAGTCCATTTATAATATGCTGGATTGGATGTTCTCACTTCTCGAGTCCAATCAAAAGAAAATCCAATATTATCTAATTGTTTCCTGTAGGTTGCAATATTTGCTTCTGTTGTTTTTGCCGGGTGCTGCCCTGTTTGAATTGCATATTGTTCTGCTGGTAAACCAAAAGAATCATACCCCTGAGGATGCAACACGTTAAAGCCTTTATGTCTTTTATAACGAGCATAAATATCACTTGCAATGTACCCCAAAGGATGCCCAACATGTAAACCAGCACCAGAAGGGTAAGGAAACATATCTAATACATAATACTTAGGTTTATCAGACTCATTACTAGCTTTAAAAGTTTGGTTTTCTGCCCAAAATTTTTGCCATTTCTTTTCTATTGCTAGGTGATTATATTGCATTATTTTTTCATTTTGAAGGTGTAAATTTACGTTTATTCTTAGAAAGAATAAAGTAAATCATTTGCTGATTATTCTTATTAAAAGCCATAAAAAAAAGTCGAGATTTCAGCATGCTGAAATCTCGACTTATACTGTCTACTTTGAAGTTGTTATTTTAATTTTTTCTTAACAGCAACTTCTTTGTAAGCTTCTATAACATCGCCTTGTACAATGTCGTTATAATTTTTGATTTGAAGTCCACAATCATATCCTTTAGCAACTTCCTTTACATCATCTTTAAAACGCTTTAATGATGTTAAAGTTCCGGTATGAACTACAATTCCTTCTCTAATAATTCTAATTTGAGAGTCTCTGAATATCTTACCAGACATGACCATACATCCAGCAATATTTCCAACCTTAGAGATCTTGTAGACTTCTCTAATTTCTACATTACCTGAAACTTCTTCTTTCATTTCTGGAGACAACATCCCTTCCATGGCATCTTTTAAGTCGTTGATAGCGTCATAAATGATTGAATATGTTCTGATATCTACTTCTTCTCTATCTGCTACAGCTCTAGCGTTTCCTTGTGGACGAACATTAAACCCAACTATAATTGCATCAGAAGCTGTTGCTAATAACACATCACTTTCAGTAATGGCTCCAACCCCTTTATGTAAAATATTTACTTGGATTTCCTCTGTTGATAATTTCTGGAAAGAATCTGTTAAAGCTTCTACAGAACCATCAACATCTCCTTTTAAAATAATATTTAATTCTTTAAAATCTCCTAAAGCGATTCTACGTCCAATTTCATCCAGCGTTAACGTTTTCTGAGTTCTTACGGATTGCTCACGTTGTAATTGAGATCTTTTTGAAGCAATTTGTTTTGCTTCACGCTCGTCATCAAATACATTGAATTTATCTCCTGCTTGTGGCGCTCCATCCAATCCTAATATTGATACTGGTGTTGACGGTCCTGCCTCTTTTAAGTTATTCCCTTTGTCATCAAACATGGCTCTAACTTTTCCACTGTGTTTCCCTGCTAAAAGGTAATCTCCAATTTTTAAAGTTCCTGCTTGAACTAGTATTGTAGAAACATATCCTCTTCCTTTATCTAATAATGCTTCAACAACAGCTCCAATTGGATTTTTATTAGGGTTTGCTTTCAATTCTAAAATTTCAGCTTCTAGTAGAACTTTTTCCAATAATTCTGGAATTCCTTCTCCTGTTTTTGCAGAAATATCTTGTGATTGTATGTTTCCTCCCCATTCTTCAACTAATAAATTCATTGAAGATAATTGTGTTTTTACATTGTCTGGATTTGCATTGGGTCTGTCAATTTTATTGATGGCAAATATGATCGGAACTCCCGCAGCTTGCGCATGGGAAATTGCTTCTTTTGTTTGTGGCATTACATCATCATCTGCTGCAACTACAATAATTACTAAATCTGTAACTTGAGCCCCACGTGCACGCATGGCGGTAAAGGCCTCGTGACCTGGAGTATCTAAAAACGCTATTTTTTGATCTCCAACGTTTACAGAATAAGCTCCAATATGTTGTGTTATTCCACCACTTTCTCCATCAATTACATTGGCATTTCTAATGTAATCTAATAACGATGTTTTACCATGATCTACGTGACCCATTACCGTAATAATTGGAGCACGACTTTCTAAATCTTCTGGCTTATCAATAACTTCTGCAATAGACTCTTCTACTTCAGCTCCAATAAACTCCACTTTATGATTGAATTCTTCGGCAACAATAACAAGAGTCTCTGCGTCCAAACGCTGATTCATAGTTACCATCATTCCTAACATCATACAAGAAGAAATGATATTAGTCACAGGAACATCCATCATCGTAGCGACTTCACTTACCGTAACAAACTCAGTTACTTTTAAGATTTTATTGTCTAATGCTTGTGCTTCTAATTCTGCGTCAGATTGCTCACGATGAGCCTCTCTTTTATTTCTACGATATTTTGCTCCTTTTCCTTTAGAAGATTTCCCTTGTAATTTCTCAAGAGTTTCTCTAACTTGTTTTTGGATATCTGCTTCTGTTGGCTCCTCTTTCTTAACAGGAGAGGGTCTTTGACCTCCTCTTGCTCCTCTAAATCCTGGCCTGTTATTTCCTGGTACTGCTCGCTTATTTCCCTGATTAGGTCTTCCATTGGAAGATCCCGGTGCTCCTGGCTTACTAGCAATACGTTTCCGTTTCTTTTTGGCGTCTGTATTTGCGTCTTTTTTGACTTCAGGTTTCTTTTTCTTAGGTCTTTCAAATTGTTTTAAATCAATTTTCTTTCCTGTAAAATTTGGACCATCTAATTTTTTGTACTGAGTTTTGATAGATTCTGCATTTTCAGCAGTAACCTCTTCTTCTTTTACTTCAGAGGTTATATTTTCTTTCTTAACCTTTGGTTTCTCTTCAACTTTAGAAACTTCTTTTTCAATTTTAGAAACAACTTTTTTAACTTCTGTCGTTACAACCTCTGGCTTAATTTCAACCGCGTCTTTTTCAACTTCGTCTTTTTGAACTTTGACTGGAGCAACTTCTTTAGGCTCATCAGCTACTGATGATTCTTCAACCTTAACCTGCGGTTTTTTATCAATATCGATTTTACCAACAGTCTTTAACTCTAGTTTATCTGCTTTCGCTCTTAAAACCTCTTCCTTTTTAACTTCTTCTGCTCTTTTCTTCTCTAATTTAGCTTCCAGTTCAATACGAATGGCTTCTTTCTCTTTGCGTTTTTCTTCTCCAACTTCTTTCGATGCAGCTTTTTTGTTGGCATCAGTTTCGAAGCCATCAAGTAAAACCTGGTAGATATCACCCGAAATTTTAGTAGTAGGTCTCGCTTCTATTTCGTGACCTTTATCCGCTAAATATTCGACTGCTCTATCTAGAGAAATATTTAATTCTCTTAAAACTTTATTAAGCCTCTTAATTTTGCCTTCAGACATATATTCTTTTTAACTTTATACTTGTAAAAATATGCTTTTTTCTTTACTTCTATACTATACTTAGTCCTCGAATTCTTCTTTCAAAATTCTTTGAACGTCCATAATTGTCTCTTCTTCTAAATCTGTTCTTTTTACCAACTCCTCAACACTTGTCTCTAATACGCTTCTCGCAGTATCTAATCCAATTTTCTTGAATTCGGTAATAACCCAGTCTTCAATTTCATCAATGAATTCAGTTAACTCAACATCCTCTTCTTCTAATCCTTCTCTTTGAACATCTATTTCATAACCTGTTAACTCACTTGCTAAACGAATATTTACACCACCTCTACCAATGGCTTTGGAAACTTCTTCTGGCTTCAATAAGACACTTACACGACCTTTTTTACCATTTTTTTCTTCCTCAAATACTTCAATCTCCATCGATGTCACTTTTGCAGGACTTAATGCTCTTGAAATAAATAATTGTTCATTTTTAGTGTAGTTAATAACGTCTATATTTTCATTCCCTAACTCACGAACAATCCCATGAATTCTTGAACCTTTAACCCCTACACATGCTCCAACAGGATCTATTCTATCGTCATAAGAATCTACTGCTACTTTTGCTTTTTCTCCTGGAATTCTTGCGACTCCTTCAACCGTTATTAGACCATCAAATACTTCAGGAATTTCTTGTTCAAATAATTTATTTAAAAACAAAGGAGAAGTTCTAGACAATATAATTGCAGGTTTGTTCCCTCTTAATTCTACTGTTTTAATAACCCCTCTTACAGAATCTCCTTTTCTAAAAAAATCGGAACGAATTTGTTCGCTCTTTGGCAATACGATCTCGTTTCCATCGTCATCTAACAAAATAATTGCATTGTGACGAATGTGATGAACTTCTGCACTGTACAACTCACCCTCCAATTCCTTAAATTGCTTAAAGATATTTGTACTGTCGTGTTCGTAAATTTTAGAGATCAAGTTTTGACGTAAAGCTAAAATTGCTCTTCTTCCTAAATCAATTAATTTAACTTCCTCAGATACGTCTTCACCAATTTCAAAATCTGGCTCAATCAACCTTGCTTCCGCTAATTCAATCTCTTCGTTATCGTCTTCAGAAAAACCGTCTGCAACGACAACGCGATTTCTCCAAATCTCTAAATCTCCCTTGTCTGGGTTTATAATGATGTCAAAATTATCATCAGATCCAAACTTTCGTTTCAATGCTGCTCTAAAAACTTCTTCTAAAATAGACATGAGTGTTACCCTGTCTATACTCTTGTTATCTTTAAATTCTGAAAACGAATCAATTAATGCTATATTTTCCATTACATGTCTGCTTAAAATACAATCTTCACTTTTGCTTCTTTAATATCTTTATAGGATATCGTTGCTGTTTTTTGAACAGTAACCTTTCCTTTACCTATTGGTTTTGGCTCTCTTGCTTTCCAATTTAAAACAATCTTATCTTCATCTGCTTCTGCGAGTACCCCTTCTAAATCTTCCTCAGAGGTTTTTACTTTTAGAATCCTATTGATGTTTTTAATATATTGTCTTTTTACTTTTAATGGATGTGCAATATCTGGTGTAGAAACTTCTAATGAGAAATCTTCTTCTTCTCTATCAAAATTGTGTTCTACATTTCTACTCACCCTCATACACTCACTTAAAGGGACTCCTTTGTCACCGTCTATGGTAACTTGAATTTTATTATTTTCTGATATAGACAAATCAATCAAATACAAAGATTCATTAAGAGCTAATGCTTCGTTTACTAAATCTGCTACCTTCGTTTGATCCATTTTAAATCTTAAAATAAAATATAAAAAGAGGGGACTTTTGGTCCCCTTCATTTTCATTTACTATTATTTTTTCGCTGCAAAGATACAAATTGTTTAGAATTTACCAAACTAACTTTTAATCAAATATTTTTATATATTTGATTGAAAATTATATCCCACAACAATTCCTGTTACTTTAGAAAAAAACAGTTTTAATCAGCGGTTTCAAAATTTCAAAAAATCTTTACAAAATAAGTGTGAAAATTGATCAGAAATTAACAGAAAGATGGGATTGATTTCAAATAAATAGGGGAGACCAGAGACCACTTTATAAAACGGGGGTAAAACCAAAAAATCTTAAGTATAAAAAAATGATGACCACAAAAAATGTAGAACTAATGAAAATGGCACGTGCATCACTTAAAGATAAATAGGGCATTGCTATTGCCACATTTTTAATTTATGCTTTGATCATCGGTATTGTTAAAGGATCAGCTGAAACATACACTTTTGTAAATTTAATCCTTTTATTAATTTCAGGACCCTTATCACTGGGGATTATAAAGTTTACCATAAATATTGCAAGAAATCAAGAGGCACGGATAGAACAACTATTTGACGGCTTTACCAATTTTAAAACCTCTACAGGAGCTTATTTATTAACGGTCTTATTTACATTATTGTGGACTCTTCTACTTATCATTCCGGGAATTATTGCGGCATTGTCTTATTCCATGACTTTTTATATCATTGCCGATGATGATTCGATAGGAGCCATGGATGCAATTAATAAGAGTAAAAAAATGATGGATGGATACAAATGGAAATATTTCTGTTTAGGACTTCGGATTTTTGGTTTGGCTTTACTATGTATTCTTACATTAGGAATTGGATTTCTATGGCTATTCCCCTATGCAAATGTGAGTATCGCAAAATTTTACGACGATATAAAAGAGAACCAAATCATTGCTTAAAAGCTTGTATACTTACAACTATTTAAAGCAGTCCAACCATAAGGGCTTAAAAACAAAAAACCTCCAAATGGAGGTTTTTTTGTTGTGATTATTTTTCAACTATTTATAACAGATAATCTGTACTAATAAAATTAGAGACTTTTTTATCCATTAGGTCTTCTAGAATTGCATTATTATAGGCAGTATCTTTAGACGCTAGGAAAGTTCTAATAGAAAAAGATCGCAATGCGTCGTGTACACTTAAGGTTGCAACTGCAGAATCTTTTCTACCTGTAAAAGGATATACATCCGGACCTCTTTGAGCTGCACTATTTAGGTTTACTCTACAAACTAAATTCACTAAGGCGTCTATTAAAGGAGCCAATGTTTTTACATCACTTCCAAAAATACTTACTTGTTGCCCATAATTAGAAGCAGCCATATCGTCTAGAGGCTCTTGAATATCTTTAAAAGAAACGACAGGAGTTACAGGTCCAAATTGTTCTTCTTGAAAAACCCTCATGTCTTTAGAGGCTGGATATAAAACTGCAGGAAAAATATAATTATCTGAAGTTTCACCTCCCTTTTTATTGATTATTTTAGCGCCTTTACTTATGGCATCGTCAATTAGTTCTTGAATATATGCAGGCTTTCCTGGCTCTGGTAAAGGGGTTAGTTTAACTCCGTTATCCCAAGGATTTCCAAATTTTAATGCATCCATCTTTTCTCCAAATCGCTTGTTGAATTCAGCAACGATTTCTTCGTGCACATACATGATTTTTAAGGCAGTACATCGCTGTCCGTTAAACGAAGTTGCTCCCGCCAGACATTCATCGATTGCTAAATCTAAATCTGCATCTGGTAAAACAATTGCTGGATTTTTTGCCTCTAAGCCAAGCACTAAACGCAACCTGTTTTTAAAAGGATGATTTGCTTGAATCGCATTGGCAGAGACGCTATTTCCAATCAACGCTAAGACGTCTACTTTTCCAGTTTTCATGATAGGCGTTGCTAACACTCTACCTCGCCCATAGATGACATTGACAACACCTTCTGGAAAACTATTTTGAAAAGCTTCCATTAATGGCGATAACAATAAAACTCCATGTTTTGCTGGCTTAAACACAGCTGTGTTCCCCATAATTAAGGCAGGAATCAACAATGCAAATGTTTCATTTAAAGGATAATTGTAAGGGCCTAAACACAACACAACTCCTAAAGGACCTCGCCTAATGTGTGCATAAACTCCGCTATTTTTTTGAAAATTAGCAGAATCTCTATCCATTTGCTTGTAATCTTCAATGGTATCGTAAATATACTCTACGGTTCTATCAAACTCTTTTTCTGAATCTGGCAATGTTTTCCCTATTTCCCACATTAACAACTTCACAATTTCATCACGTTTGGTTTTCATTTGCTCAGCAAATTCTTCCATACACTCGATTCTATCTGCTACTCTCATTGTTGGCCATAAACCTTGACCTTTGTCATATGCTTTATAAGCAGAATCCAAGGCTTCCAAAGCTTCGTTTTCACCTAAATTAGGAACGGTACCTAGCAAGGTTGGGGCATATTCTTGGGTTGAAGAGATGGTAGAATAAACTTCTGAGAAATCACCCTTCCATTCTTTTAACTCACCACTCACTAAATATGTTTTTTGATTCAAAAGTGACGTGATTCTGTATGCTTCTGGTATTTCTGTATGTTGTATTTTCATAGATTGGAATAAAAATCAAGACTCAAAAATTTTGAGTCTAATTAATTAATTTATTAAAATTACTTAGTCAAAGTAACGAAAAATTAGCCTAAAACAGCACTTTAACTTCACTTAAATGGTCATTTATTCACGAAAAGGATTTCGAAATTTCCCTTTCAAAATGTCGTTATATGGTTTTTCCCTTAAGGAATATTTGTGTTTAATAACAAAACCTACCAGCAATATATTACTGATAGGTTTTTAAAATTTAAACTCTTTTTTATCTATGCTGACTTGATCACTTTCATCGCAGTCATGGAAGCTCTTAATTTTGCTCCAACAATTTCTACTGGATGATTTCTGATGATCGCATTGATACGAATCAACTCTTGGTTATCAACATCGTTACCATCTGTAAATTTCTTTCCAATAAGATCTGTAGAAACCGTCTTCATAAACTCTGTTAACAAAGGTTTACAAGCATGATCAAATAAATAACAGCCATATTCTGCAGTATCAGAAATTACACGGTTCATTTCAGCCAATTTCATTCGTGCAATTGTATTTGCAATTAATGGCGTTTCGTGTAAAGACTCATAATAAGCAGATGCTTCTATAATTCCAGAATCTGTCATAGCCTCAAAAGCGAGTTCTACTCCAGCTCTTACAAAAGCAACTAATAACGTTCCGTGATCAAAATATTCTTGCTCAGAAATTTCTTGTGCTGTAACTTCTTGCTTCTCAAAGGCAGTTTCTCCTGTTGCTGCCCTCCAAGTTAATAAGTTTTTATCGTCATTTGCCCAGTCTTCCATCATGGTTGCAGAAAAATGACCTGTCATAATATCATCCATGTGTTTTTGAAATAATGGACGCATAATGTCTTTTAATTCTTCAGATATTTCAAATGCTTTTACTTTTGCAGGATTAGACAATCTGTCCATCATATTGGTAATTCCACCATGTTTTAGGGCTTCTGTTACCGTTTCCCAACCATATTGAATTAACTTCGCCGCATACCCTGGGGCTATTCCTTCTGCTACCATTTTATCAAAAGATAAAATTGCTCCTGTTTGCAACAAACCACATAAAATAGTTTGTTCTCCCATTAAATCAGATTTTACCTCTGCCACAAAAGAAGATTCTAAAACTCCTGCTCTATGTCCTCCTGTTGCAACAGCGTATGCTTTTGCTTGGGCCCATCCTTTACCTTCTGGATCATTTTCCGGGTGAACAGCAGTTAGTGTTGGTACTCCAAAACCTCTTTTGTACTCTTCTCTAACTTCAGAACCTGGACATTTTGGTGCCACCATAATTACTGTTAAATCCTTACGGATTTGGGTTCCTTCCTCAACAATATTAAACCCATGGGAATAAGACAATGTTGCTCCTTTTTTCATTAAAGGCATTACGGTATTCACCACGTTTGTGTGTTGTTTATCTGGTGTTAAATTTAACACAACATCTGCTGAAGGAATTAATTCCTCATACGTTCCAACTGTAAATCCATTTGAACTGGCATTTACATAAGAAGCTCTATTTTGATCAATAGCTGCCTGTCTTAAAGCATAAGAGATATCCAAACCAGAATCTCTCATGTTTAAACCTTGGTTCAATCCCTGTGCACCACAACCTACAATAACAATTTTCTTTCCTTTTAATGCGGTTACTCCGTCTTCAAATTCTGAAGCGTCCATAAAACGACATTTACCCAATTGTTCTAATTTCTCTCTTAATGTTAATGTGTTAAAATAATTTGACATTTTTATTTATTTAATTGTTGTATGATTCTAATAATGTTGATATTTTCATTTCATCTTTTGTAATAGCAACTCGTCCTGAACGCGTATATTGCATGATACCAAAAACACTTAATTGTTCATGTAATTTTACAATTTCATCTTTTTTTCCAGATTTTTCAATAACAAAAAAAGCGGTATTTACCGTTACAATTCTTGCATTACTTTCTTTGATGATATTTTGAATTTGAGGTTCTTCAAATAATAATTCAGACTTAATTTTAAACAAACCTGAAATTTGATAAATCGTATTTTCTTCGTCATGATAATACGCTTTAATAACCTCTACTTGTTTTTCTATCTGACCTATTATTTTCTTTACACTCTCTTCAGTCATCTTTACAGCAATCGTAAACTTAGCAACTCCTTCAATTTCTGATGGCGAAATGTTTAAACTTTCTACATTGATGTGTCTTCTTTGAAAAATCGCTGAAATTCTGTTCAGCAATCCAATATTATTTTCTGTATAAACAGATATTGTATATACTCTTATCTCTGAATTCATAACTACTCTAATCTTATCTGTGAAACACTCGCCCCTGAAGGAACCATTGGAAAAACATTTCCTTCTTTTTCTACACAAACCTCTAGAAAATAAGCCTCTTTACTTGCCATCATTTCTGCAACCGCTTCTGCTAATTCTTCTCGTTTTGTTACTTTTTTTGCTTTGATATAATATCCTTCTGCGATGGCTACAAAATTTGGATTTACCATTTCTGTAGAAGCATAGCGCTTGTCAAAAAACAATTGTTGCCATTGACGAACCATTCCTAAAAACTCATTGTTTAAAACAACTATTTTAACGGGAACTTTGTTCTGAAAAATAGTCCCTAGCTCTTGGATGGTCATTTGATAGCCTCCATCTCCAA
>UPTG01001615.1_pt1 | contig 16460 bp, 13 predicted proteins | sample 2160121 | NCBI WGS metagenome assembly UPTG01 (sample SAMN06266255, study PRJEB28933) | marine metagenome | isolation source: Columbia River Estuary | place: USA:Columbia River Estuary, USA | collected 2014-07-27
CTCAGAGGGGGTAGCGTCCCACTCTTGCCGGCGCTTGATTTGCGACCAAAGTACATCTTCCAGCAGGCATCGATTTAATGGGATTGCATTACTTGCATTAGGCGCTTGCTGAGCCAGCGCTTGCGTTTGCAATGATAAAGACGTTTGACTCAAAAGCTCAGGATCATAAAGGCTCTCGCCCTCGAGTATTAAATTCAATTCACCGGCGAGCGACGATTTTAAATAATCCGTATTTTTTTGTTCGATAAACACCGCGTCAAACAGTTTGCGACCTTCAAAGCTAAACTTTGCTTTGAGTGCGGCAATCATTGCTTCCTCGGAGGTCGACATCGCATGCAATAACGCTTTGACATCTCGAATATCAGACGTCGATAACAAAAAACCATGACTCTCATGGTGCTCGAGATGCTCAACCAAAGCCAATAAGTTGGCCTCGGCGCTGCCCTTCCAACGATTGAATAAGTGCAAACCCAGTTCTAAAGAAAGGTCTTTCTTTGCGCGCTCAAAGTTCTTCTTTGGCTCACCAAAGATAAAATTCTTGATCGCGCCCTGCTCATCAGATTGACGTAGCCGCTTGTTCTGAAAATCTTTCCAAGCTTTATTCAATTGATCCTCATAGAGGATCAAATCGGGGTCTTGCAACCAAGATAAAAACGCACTGCGGCGTTCCCGGTGAACTCTTTGGGCCAACTCGCCCTCAGGAATATCGACCTGCGCCAAGCGACCATACTGGGTTGTTGTCGTCGCTTTAATGCGCTTTCTGAGACCTAAGTAGCGCAAATAACGGTAGGCGACCCCAAACACATTGGGATACTCGGTTGGCGACGTTCGCAGCTTAAGGGTTGAACTCGCGTTGACTGCCGACAGGTACTCAGATGGATTGAGATAACGGGTAATATTTCGGTGGTAGTGATCGAGGATTTCAGGGTGTTCTGCCACGAACTGCCGCGCGCCAGATTCAATCGACTCGATCCCGGTGACAATCACATTCAAAAAGTGATGGATATTGCTTGTTTCCCCAGGGTCAAAATCGACAATGCCATCGATATTGCCCTGCTGATAAAGCTCAAAGGACGAAACACCGACAAATTTTGCGCACTCTTGCCAGGACAGGTTGTAGCGCCGAACTAGGTTCGCGAGCGAGCGAGGGTGAATCGTATTAAAGACGCCCGTCTTTAAACACAGCAGCAAATTGCTGGCCGCCAATGGGATTGCGCCACCGGAATAGCCCTGCCCAATGATAATCCCGAGGGTTGGCACATCCACGTTACACAACTCTGCTATTAACCGTGAAATCGAGTGCGCTTGATTGTTCGCGTTAGCCGCCTCGTACGGATCTGCGCCGGGCGTGTCCATCAGCGTCAGGATCGGTAAGTTACGAATTGCAAAACTACTCGCTCTTTCCGCCGCGAGTTCATGATGCTCTGGGCCCCAAACGCCGGTGCCATGGCTCCGCTCCTGGGCAATGACACCAATTTTTCGCATTCCAGTGCTAAATTCTAAGGTCAGCTCGCAACTAAAAAACGGGCCAACGGATTGCTCGCTGCTCACCGGCACATCCAAACTGTAGATAACGGCTTTTGCACCGGGACGGGTCGACTCTTCAGTTGGGGCAACCGTCACTGCGATGTATTCGTCGACCTCCATGGCTTTGAGCCGCTCAACTTGGGCATTAATTTCGCGTTCAGTCAGCAAGCCCTTTACGACGTGCGCCGGCTCTTTTCGTGGAAACAGAGAGAAATCTTCGGACAGTTGCTCTGCATTAAGATAAAGCTGATCGACTGAGCCGCCATTTTGAGTTGTCGTCACTGCTATTCCTTTTACCAATGATTACTTGATCTAACAATTATAGAGCCCGCCACGCGCGCTGCGCGCTGCTTAGAAAGCATCGACTCGCGGCCAGGCCCCTGAACGGGCTTCCCGCCCTTTTTACCCTGACAATCGACTTTCTAACCTTTGAGCGGCTTACCGCTTTTAGTATTGTTCCTCACCCAACCCATTTCCGATCTGCTGATCGTCGATGCGGGTTGCACAACCCCCTGTCAAACATCGAGCGTCTCCCCAATACACCCCTTCTCGCAGGGTTAGACGGCTGCAGGAACGTTTAGTTCAACCGCCCTGTCCCCAATATCAGGGCCCAAGACCTAGACAGAATCGACGTGCCAAAAACTAGGCTTCAAGGACCTCTCGGACCTAAACCAGGGTCTGAGTCGGGATCAGGCCAATTTTCTCCTGCCAAATCTTTGGCCCCGTTTGATGAACCGATATCCCGTGGCTATCAACCGCCACTGTTACCGGCATATCTTCCACCTCGAACTCATGGATAGCCTCCATCCCTAAATCCTCAAACGCCACAACCCGAGATTTTCGGATGGCTTTCGAGACCAAATACGCAGCGCCGCCGACAGCCATTAAATACACCGCCCCAAATCGCTGAATCGCATCGATTGCAACCGGTCCACGCTCAGCCTTTCCGACCATTCCCAAAAGCCCCGTTTCTCGCAACATCATCTCGGTAAAGCCATCCATTCGAGTGGCGGTGGTTGGACCGGCCGGTCCAACCACTTCCTCGCGAACAGGGTCTACTGGGCCCACGTAGTAAATGAACTTGCCGGCCAAATCCACGCCTTCAGGCAATGTCTCGCCGGCCTCAAATAAGTCTCGAATACGCTTATGCGCTGCATCTCGGCCGGTTAGCATTTTACCGGATAGCAGCAATGTCTCTCCGGGTTGCCATCCTTGAACCTCCGCTCGCGTCACCGTGTCCAAGTTAACGCGGCGAGCACCTTTGGCGGCATCCCAAGTAATTTGAGGCCAATCTTCTAGTTTTGGTGGGCGCAGCTCAGCCGGCCCGTCACCCGTCAGTTTAAAGTGAACATGACGCGTCGCCGCGCAGTTTGGAATCATTGCCACCGGCAAGTTCGCTGCATGGGTTGGATAATCCATGATTTTGACGTCTAACACCGTGGTTAAGCCGCCTAAACCTTGCGCGCCGATCCCAAGACCATTCACTTTTTCAAAAATCTCTAACCGAAGTTCTTCGACTCGAGAGCGCGGGCCTCTCTGCTGCAGTTCGTGAATGTCGATTTCATCCATCAAGGACCGTTTCGCAAGCAGCGTCGCTTTCTCGGCCGTGCCGCCAATACCGATCCCCAACATGCCTGGCGGGCACCAACCAGCGCCCATTGTCGGGACCGTCTTCAACACCCAATCAGTGATGCTGTCGGCAGGATTCAGCATCGCAAGCTTTGATTTCGCCTCCGAGCCGCCGCCCTTAGCCGCGACATGAATACTGACTTCATTCCCCGGCACCAGATCAACATGTATGACTGCGGGCGTATTGTCCTTCGTGTTCAAACGTGCGCCGGCCGGATCACTCAAAACAGAAGCTCGAAGCACATTATCAGGCAAAGCGTAAGCGCGCCTGACACCTTCGTTGATCAAGTCATCCAGACTCTGCTCCGTATCAAACTGAACCTTCATACCAACGGTTACAAACACATTAACGATACCAGTGTCTTGGCAAATCGGCCGATGCCCCTCTGCGCACATCCTTGAATTAATGAGGATCTGAGCCATCGCATCCTTGGCTGCAGTTGATTCCTCGCGCTCATAAGCACCATGCACGGCTTGAATAAAGTCAACCGGATGGTAGTAAGAAATGTACTGCAGCGCATCTTGAATGCTCTGAATCAAATCATCTTCTTTAATCAGCGTGATTGACGCCATCTGCTACTCTCCGTTCAACTCACCATCAGCCATACATCAGGCGCGTCAGCGACTCCGCAACGCACACAGGCTTATCCGAGCCCTCAAGCTCGATCGTAACTGCACGCTTTAACTGAATAGTATTGGGTGTCTTTAACTCGGCTTCGATCAAACGATGGCGTGCACGGACTTTGGAATTAACCGGCACAGGCGCGGGGAACCGGACTTTATCAAGCCCATAGTTGACCCCCATGAAGACCCCCGCTAACGCCTCAGGTTTCGGAATGGGTACCGAGCCTCCAAGATGTACAATCAAACTCAGCGTTAAAAAACCGTGCGCAATGGTCACTTTATAGGGCGATAATTCCGCGGATTTTTCCGGATCAATATGGATAAACTGATGGTCCATTGTCGCATCCGCGAACAAATTGATTCGCGCCTGGTCAACCTCAAACCAGTCCCCAACGCCCTCTTCAAGCCCTTCAATGGACTTAAAGATTGCCAGTGCGGCTTCAGCTTTATCCGACATGACGTACTCTCCTTAAATGACTAAAACTGCTCGCAATACTACCACAATCTTCGTTCGAGACAGGCTCAGGCTGGCCTTGATTGCGAGCTTGGTTTATCCTCATTGCGCACCAAGGTGGTTCACACGTCGATTAACGTGAACCGGCCTTTAATCAAGACGCTTTACCAATCAGGAATTCTTTATGAGCCAGGACGTATTCATTGCCGCCGGCGCCAGAACCCCAATGGGCGGGTTACAGGGCGACCTATCCAGTTTAACGGCCGTTGAACTCGGCGAAGCCGCCATACGAGCCGTGCTTGCCCGAGCAAACCTTGAAGGCGGCGCGGTCGATGAGGTCATTATGGGCTGCGTGTTACCCAGCGGCCTTCGTCAAGGACCGGCTCGACAAGCCGCGATCGATGCCGGCATCCCGGTCAGCGTCGGCGCAACCACCATCAACAAGCTCTGCGGCTCTGGCATGAAAGCCGCGATGCTTGCCTTTGATCAAATCAAAGCCGGTACCAATCAGATAATGGTGGCCGGGGGTATGGAGAGCATGAGCCGCGCGCCTTACTTGCTGCCAAAAGTTCGTACTGGCCTGCGCATGGGGCATGGCGAACTGCAGGACGCGATGTTTACCGATGGCCTTGAAGATGCCAAAACAGGCCGTCTCATGGGCGCCTTTGCCCAAGACGTTGCCGATCAGTTTCAAGTTACCCGTGAGGATATGGACGATTATGCGATTAAGAGTCTCCAAAAAGCACTCGCCGCGATTGAAAACGATGCCTTGACCGACGAAATCGTCCCGGTTGAAATATCGACTCGGGCCGGCAAGGTGGTCATCAGCATCGACGAGCAACCCGGCAAAGCCAATCTCGATAAAATTAAAACGCTAAAACCAGCCTTTAAGGCCGATGGCACCGTGACCGCCGCAAATTCAAGCTCAATTTCGGATGGCGCATCGGCCTTGGTCTTAGCCAGTTCAGACTCTGTGACGTCAAATGGCTTAAAGCCTTTGGCTAAAATTCTAGGGCACTCGACCCACTCTAGGCATCCCTCAGAGTTCACGCTTGCTCCGATCGATGCCATTCAAAAACTGCTCACCAAGGTGGGCTGGACCCTTGCTGATGTTGATCTTTTCGAAATCAACGAAGCCTTTGCCATGGTGACCATGCTGGCTATACGAGAGGTGGGTATTGATCCAGACAAGGTTAATATTTATGGCGGCGCTTGCGCACAAGGTCACCCGATTGGCTCCACTGGTTCACGCCTGATTGTGACCCTGGTGCACGCGTTAAAGCGGCAGGGCCTCACGCGCGGCATTGCAGCGCTCTGTATTGGCGGCGGTGAAGCCACTGCCATTGCCATAGAGTTGGTCTAACCTCAGCACGATCATCGACTGAAACACAAGGGTGACTGGATTATCATGATCGCTAAGGTTTACAATTTGCCCCTGCCCTTCAAGGACCTCACCATTGACGACTAGACTGCCTGTAATCGTCGGTTTTGGCGGCATCAACCCGGCAGGACGCAGCTCTGGACACCACGGCTATCGCCGCCTGGTTTATGATCAGCTCGCATCGGGTAAACAGCAGTCCACCTTGAAAGCCTTAGCTGCGCTCATGCAGTGTGATGCCGACGAGCAATCGATCCTCGCCAACACACTTGTTCGAAAGATTAATGACAATTTGTTTGATCCCGATCATTACCGTGCCAACAAACAGGCAATGATGACGGGGCTACAGAATGCGCCCTTAAGCTTTACGCTCAAAAAAAATCAGCTGCCCGAGCAGCTCCCTGCGAGCTGGACCGTCACAGAACTGGACAATTTGCAGGTCCAGATTACAGCGACTGAACCGCTCAGTGTTTTGTTTCCAGATGGTCGAGCCTCAAAGGTGAATTCGGCGGGCCAACTCCCCACCGGGTTTGACCCAGAAGCGCTCTATCAATCAAGAAGCCATCCTCGCGGTTTACAGCTGACCGTATTCGGGGCGTCAGATGCCGTGCAATCACTCGGTATTCCTTGGCAAACCGTTCAAGACAAGGTGCCCGGCGATCAGATCGCAGTCTACGCCAGCAGCGCAATGGGTCAATTGGACTTTAACGGCTCGGGCGGCATGTTGCAGTCTGCGCTCTTGGGTAAACGGGTCAGCGCAAAGAACTGTCCCCTGGGTCTAGCCGAGATGACAGCAGATTTTGTCAACGCCTATATTTTAGGCAGTGTTGGCGCAACCGGGGCAAACGTCGGGGCCTGCGCCACCTTTTTGTACAACCTGCGACAAGGCATCACCGACATTCGAGCCGGTAATTGCCGCGTGGCCGTCATCGGATCGAGCGAAGCACCGATCACACCGGAGGTCATAGAAGGTTATCGGACCATGGGTGCGCTGGCAGAGGATGACGCCTTATTGAAACTGGACGGTCGAAGCGAAGGACGCCCCGATCACACTCGAGCTTGCCGACCCTTTGCCGAAAATTGCGGCTTCACCCTCGCTGAAGCCTCTCAGTTCGTCATCTTGTTCGATGATGAACTGGCTTTAGAACTGGGTGCCAATATCTATGGTTCAGTGGCCGATGTCTTTGTGAATGCTGATGGCTTTAAAAAATCGATTCCAGGGCCAGGGATCGGCAATTACCTTACCGTCGGCAAAGCAATGGGCGTTGTCCGGGCAATCATTGGCGACAAGGCTTTAGCAAATAACACCTATATGCAAGCGCACGGTACTGGCACGCCGCAAAACAGGGTGACCGAGTCCCACATCTTCAATGCTTTGGCGAAAAATTTTGGCATCAGCAAATGGCCCGTCACGGCAATCAAAGCCTTCCTAGGGCATTCCTTAGCCTGCGCATCAGGCGATCAGATTATTGCGTCCTTGGGCGTGTGGCATGATGGCATTATCCCAGGTATTAAAACGACCGACGCAATTGCTGAGGATGTGCATCAGTCCCAACTTGACTTCCTGCTCGATCACCGCGAGATCAATCCCAGTGATATGCAGGCCGCATTTATTAATTCCAAAGGCTTCGGCGGTAACAATGCAACCGCTGCGATTCTGTCACCCTTTGTGACCGAGACCATGCTGACCAAACGGTATGGCCTAGCGGCGATGCGGACCTATAAAGCTCGACAAGAAACCGTTGCCGCGGCAACAAAGGCCTATGATGCGGCTTGCATCAAGGGTGAAACCCAACCTATTTATCGGTTTGGTGAAGCGGTTGTCGAGGGCGATGCCTTAACGATGACCCCTGCAACGATTTCGATTCCAGGTCAAACCCATCCGATCTCGCTGACACTGAACAATCCCTACGAGGATATGGTCTAAGCAATTTCCCGCGTCGCCCTGAATTCGATCTCTGGCCAACGTTCCTCCATCACGGTCAAGTTGACTCTTGAGGGTGCCAAATACGTGAGATGGCCACCGCCATCTAAAGCCAGGTTGCCTTCAGCCTTTCGTTTAAACTCTTCTAGCTTTTTTATATCGTCGCAGACGACCCAACGCGCCGTGTTAACGCCGACCGAATCGTACCCACACTCGACTTTGTACTCATCTTTGAGCCGATAAGCCACAACATCAAACTGAAGAATGCCGACCGCCCCAAGGATCAGATCATTGTTGGCAAGCGGCATGAAAACCTGCGTTGCCCCCTCCTCTGATAGTTGCGTCAAGCCCTGTCGCAACTGTTTACTTTTCAGAGGATCCTTTAATCGAACCCGGCGAAATAACTCCGGGGCAAAGTGCGGGACACCTATAAAACGATCTTTTCGACCGCCACTAAACGTGTCACCGATTTGAATCGTGCCGTGGTTGTGTAATCCAATAATGTCTCCAGCGTAAGCCGTCCCAATAGCCGCCCGCTCACCCGCTAAGAAGGTAACCGCGTCTGTAACTTTGATCGATTTTCCGAGCCGAACGTGATGCATCCGCATGCCTTGCTCGTAGGTGCCCGAGCAGACCCTCAAAAACGCAATCCGATCTCGATGTTTGGGATCCATATTGGCCTGAATTTTAAACACAAAACCGGAAAACTCAGGATCATTCGGATCGACTGTTGCCCCAGTTGTCGTTCTGGGTAGTGGCGACGGTGACATCGAGACAAACCCGTCAAGCATTTCCATAACCCCAAAATTTCGTAACGCGGTTCCGAAATAAACGGGCGAGAGTTTCCCTGCCAAGTAAAGGTCCTGATCGAATTCATGAGAAGCGCCGCGAACCAATTCGATCTCGGCCTCAAAAGCTGTCCAGTCATCGCCTAAAAAGGCTCGTACAGCCTCGCTTTGCAAACCCATTATTTTTTCTGGCGATTCAAGCGGGGCTTTAACCTCACCCCGGTACGGATAAATGCAGTCTTCGTATAGGTGGTAGACGCCCTTAAACCGCTGCCCCATGCCAATCGGCCACGTTATTGGCGCGCAACCGATATTGAGTACCGACTCGACCTCGTCCAGCACATCGATCGGGTCGCGCGTTTCTCGATCAAGTTTATTGATGAACGTCAGAATCGGCGTATCTCGAAGTCGGCAGACCTCCATCAGCTTCACCGTTCGCGCCTCAACGCCCTTTGCGCCATCGATGACCATGAGAACAGAGTCAACCGCTGTTAGAGTGCGATAGGTGTCCTCCGAAAAATCCTCATGCCCCGGCGTATCAAGGAGGTTCACCACACAATCCCGATACGGGAACTGCATCACTGAGGTGGTGACCGATATCCCACGCTCTTTTTCCATGGCCATCCAATCGGAGGTCGCATAGCGGTCTGACTTTTTAGACTTGACCGTGCCCGCCATTGCGATGGCTTTGCCCAAGAGCAATAGCTTTTCGGTAATTGTGGTCTTGCCAGCATCTGGATGAGAAATGATGGCGAAGGTACGGCGTCGATCGACTTCGGTTTTGGCCATGAGGCCCCCTTTAAATCTGGCGCGCATTATAGCGCGGCTCGCGCTTCAGGTCGCTAGAACAGTTCCTTCGCCATGACGATCGCATCCTCGCGACCGCCATCGATCGGATAATAATTTCGGCGACGGCCAATTTCATTGAATCCCGTGGTGTCGTAGAGCGCGATGGCGGCCGCATTTGAGGCTCGAACCTCTAAAAAAACACTGCGCACTTTTCCCGCAGCGGCTTGGGCCAGCAGGTGACTCAGCAATTCCCGACCAAGCCCTGCGCCTTGCTGCTCAGGGTGGATACACAGATTGAGCACATGGGCTTCCCCTGCACCAGTGCTTAAGATGCCATGCCCGACAGCACGTTGATCCATCAAAACAAGACAACAATAGTCGGTGCCATTTAGGCTCGTTCTAAAGTTACCCTGGGTCCATGGGTGCGAATAGGCTGCATGCTCGTTGTTTAACACATACGGCAAATCAATGTGCTTCATCAGACGAAACCTGGCATTCGAAGATCGCATCACGCCCCTTGCGTACTCAACTGCTGCCAAAGCCTGGCTTTGCGCTCAACAGCGGTCGCGGGCGCCAAGAGATCCGGCACCTGTAAGACCCAATTGCGACGCTCACCCCGCTCTGAAAACACCCGTTCGATCAAGGCGATCAATTCAGGACACTGACCTGTAAGCGCTAAAACAGTTGTTGGCAAATCAGCGATCCACGTCGCGGCTTTCGTCGCATCAAGTACTTGCTCACCGCTCGTTGAAAACAGTTGCGACTGCAGTAAGGGTTTCGTGGCCAACCCGTTTACCGCCAATCCGATATCATCTGAGAGTTGATTCACCTGTGATGCCGCATCAGCGGCTTGTCCTTGTTTGCTGAGCTGCAACGTCGCAACCGTTCGGTAATTTCGGACCAAGACCTGCCAATCGATTCGCGACTCGGCCAGATCCATTGCCGCAACGGGCGCGTTAAGGGTTGGCTGTGGATTGGTCGGATCGGGTGAACCGGCCTCGGGCTCAACGGCGGCGGACGTAGCAGCACCACGAAGGCGCCAGCGATCAATGCCGATTTCCGTTAACACCTGCTCGCGTCGACTCACCGAATAATTGTCCTTGCCTTATGATTTAACTGATCCGCTCGAACAACAGCCCGTTGCGCTATCCGTCGATCACGGTTTTAAAAATACCACCGAAGGCTCACATAAAGCGATCGCGGGAAGATTCCGTACTCGGACCCCTGCGTGATCTCTAAGTCGGTTGCGGTAACGACCGCGTCACCGAGAAAATGATAGTAACCAACATCAATATACGTGTTTTCACTGGCATTATAACTCGTTGCCATCGATAAAAACGCCGAGTCATCACTCAAGTTCATTAAGGCCTGGCCCGAAACACTCAGCAGCGGATTAACCTGGGACTGGACCCCGGCTGCAAGATAGTGACGTCCTAACAAATACACGCCGCCTTTATCAAAAGCCACGCCTTCCTGAGCGGCCAGATAGCCTTCAGGATCCTCCGAGCCGGGACCATTATAATGGTATTCAACCATGACCAACGAAAAGGCATTCAACGCAAAATCCACACCGAGTGATGCCCGCAGATAGTCTGCACTACCTTGGGTTGCTGCGACTTCCGCCCAATAGCCACTGGACCCGAGCGATCCTTCCACTCCAACGCCCATGAGCAATTCATCCGCATAATCAATCAGCGTGACTTGGTAGTCCTGACCTTGAAAGTTGGTTCGCGCCTGCATAAACGCAGCGGAGGTCTGCGATTGCGCGGAAGCCCCCATCACAAAGCCAACATCAATCTCACTCAAATCGCCAACCGATGCCTGATACCGAACAGCATCCACGCCCCGTCGATACTCCTGGTCAAGCGTTCGAACATCAAAAGGCAGAAACACATCACTGGGGCTGACAAACCTCGAATTGCCAAACGCAATGGACTGCCGGCCGAGGGTTAGATCGCCCTGATCCAGTCGAATTTGAACGTTAAAGCGATCGAGATTCTGCAGCGTGAGTGATTTCTCAGAGCCATGGCCAAGCGTCGCGTCTAAATCATCGAACCGATACGTTGGGTCGCTCAGGGTGGCACGGCGCAATGCGCGGATTGATTCCGTGCTCACAACTTGAGTGAATTGGAGGTGGCTTTCAAAATTGACCCTTCCCGTGAGGTTTTGATCCCACATCAATCTCAATGGCATCTGGAGGCTCGATTGCTCCGATGCTGTCAACAATCCGTTCTCGATCGGCTCTTGGGTGATCACAAACGCTTTGAGCGATCCCGTAAAATCAGGGCGTGCGGGCGCTGACAACAGCAACAAGATGATCATCGATCCGCGCGCGAACATCAGCGCACCTCATCTTGCTCTACGACCCCATCTTTTATGTGCACCAATCGCTGCGCGCGGGCCATAATCATCTGATCATGGGTCGAAAACAAAAAGGTCAACCCTTGCTCGGCATTGAGCTCACGCATCAAATCAAGCAGCTCCGCGCCAGTTTTTGAATCCAGGTTCGCGGTGGGCTCATCCGCTAAGATGATATCGGGTTTAGACGCCATCGCCCGAGCGACCGCAACACGTTGTTGCTGGCCACCAGAAAGCTCTGCCGGGCGGCGATGACCCAAACCTTTTAGCCCAACCAAGCCAAGCATCTCTAAAACCCGCGCCTGGCGATTCAACTTTGGGACGCCCTGTAGCAACATGATGTACTCAATGTTTTCGTGGGCGGATAAAACGGGTATTAAATTATACGCTTGAAAAATAAACCCGATATGGTCTCGCCTGAAGTCTGAAATCGCATTACCCGTCATGCCCGCAATATCTTGCCCTTGCAGCAGAACTCGCCCTTCATCGGGTTGGTCGAGACCACCGATTAAATTCAGAAGCGTTGATTTACCCGAACCAGACGGCCCAATGATCGCGGTAAACTCGCCTTGCTCGATCGAGACGCTAATGCCGTTGACTGCGGCCACAAGAGTGACGCCGCTACCATAACAGCGCCTTAAATTCTGAGTTTCAATTACGATCGACATAGCACCTCCTACAAGGCTTTTTGTAAGGACCGTGCGGGCGCGATCCGAGCGGCAAAAAGCGCTGGATAGATTGCGGCAACGACGGTTAACAAAATGACATACAGCGGGAATTGAACAAATTGATACCACACGAGCTCTGGGTAGAGCCGCCCCGGTAAAACGACACCCGAAAATTCCATCGTGCCGCCTAAGGGCAGCCCATTCGCCGTAAAATAAGTCATAAGGCAAAAGGCAATCGGCAAGCCAATACCGCAACTTATCACCGCCAGCGCAAATGCCTCGAGCAGAATCAGCCCGCCAATAAAGGCCGGCCGAGTGCCGATGGCCTTGGCGATCGCCAGCTCATAGAGCCGCTCATAAATCGACATAAAAATAGAGTTGATCACGCCGAGGGACGCAAATAGAAACAGCACGACACCAATAATCAACGTGGCGTAGCTGGTCATTTCAAGCATTGCCCCAACGCTTGGTTGTAATGCGAGCCAGCCCTTGAACTCGACACCCTCTTCCTGAATTTCTCTGGCAAGCGCAAGGTCTGATCGATTGGCATCCTGAAAATCTTTAAACCGCAGCGCGATCTGGTGCAAACCGTCCCCTAGATGAAACAAGGCTTGGGCTGCACCAATAGGAATAAATACAAACGATTCATCCAATTCCTTCGGACCAAACTCAATGATCCCCGAAACTCTAAAAAGTCCCTGCACCAATTCATTGTTATCGACCGCTGAGGCCGTCAATACCACCCGGTCGCCAATGCCAATCTCAAGCTTTTCGGCCATTAGCCGACCCATCAATAGCCCTCTAGGATTATCAGAGAGATACTCACCCTCAACAAGGGCTTGTCGAAGCCGACTCGTTGCGATTTCTTTTTTAGGATCGACGCCATAAACCATCCCGCCCAAAGTATTGTAGCTCGAGCCAATAACAGCCGGGACCACAACTCTTGGTGCATAAGCTGTAAGCGTTTCATCTTCCTCTAATACCGTGAGAATCGATTTCGGGGACGCAAGGTATAAAGTCGAATCAAACCGATCCCGAAAACCTGTTTTATAGATTTGCGCCTCGCCCTCTAGCGTCTGCGTAATGCCGCCAACCATAACCCCCAGCATGCCTAAAATCAGCCCGTCCATCAGGATCATGACGACCAAGGAACTGGTAATCAGCAGACAGGTCAGAAAGGTACGCCGACCATTGCGAAAGAGGTTACGAAAGGCGAGTTGAATCAGCAGCATCTCAGTGCTCACCCATCGCATCTTTTGGATTAATCCGAGCCGCACGCAATCCCGGAAAAATGCTCACGAGAAACGCCGTGCCCAGCACCACCGACCAGGGCATCAGAAAAACAAATAAGGAGGTCTCGCCTTTTAGATGTTCGAAGGCAACGCCCCCCATATCAACTGCTTCTGGCAAACGCCACCCGACTTCTGTAAACCAAACAATCAAGGGCGACACCAACACAAACCCGATCAGACAGCTCAAAAAAGCCAGGGAAAAGGTCTCCAAGGCAATCAGCCAAACCAACCGATTCGGACGCATTCCAATAGCACGCAAAACACCGAACTCCCGAGTTCGCTCAAACACGGACATCAAGACCGTATTGAGCACCCCGATAAACACTAAAAACACGATCAACACCATCATATATTGGTTTGAACGTCGATCGGTTTGCATGGTTTCATAAAATGTCGCCTCGATCACCTGCCACGGCGCCACCTCCAAGTTCGGCAGCAGGCCCTGAAGTGAACGCGCAAGCGCCTGATTATCGACACCCTCGTTCACCAATAACGCATATTGATGCGCGCCTTCGGTTAAAGCTAGGTAGATGCGGGCCGCTTGAATTGGGAGGTAAACGCTCATCCGATCATGGGATGATTCGCTGCCAACTAGGGCGCTGACTCTAAAAATATCGTTGGCAATCGAGCCATCGGCCGCTTGCCCCACCAGAACCAATTCATCTCCGATGTCCAAATCCAACGCCCGGGCCAGGCTGAGTCCAATCATCGCCTCATAGTAGCCTTCTGAATCAGTGCTTGCGGTAAAATACGTTCCGGCCGACACTTTATCGCGTAGACGCGTGACGGTTGGCTCGGCCAAAACATCGACACCGATAATTGGGGCGGGTACGGATTTGTCGGTCGCATAAGCGAGTCCGGCCGAAAAGATTCTCGGCGCATAACTGCGCACGTCTTTCTGCTCACTCAAAAATTTTTCAAGCCGGTTCGTGTCTTTAATAACGCGATGGGCTTTGGGGGTCGCACGATAATCCAATTGATGGATTTGAATGTGCCCCACCCGGTCCCCGGTAAAGATATCAACAATATTACCCCAGCTACCCTCCAGCAAAGACATTGAAAAAACAAAGAGCATATAGCCGCCGCCCATAGACAAACCAGTGAGCAGGCTTCGTCTGCGTTGTCTAAATAAATTCCGAAAGGCCATCTTTAGCAGCATCGTTAGAACCTGCGTTTCAATGCGCGAAGCGTGAACGTCTCTGCCGTGATTGACGGATCATTTACTGTGAGATCTTCGTAAACAATCACCGTTTCAAATCCTTTTTTGTTCAAAGGCGTCATCACCAGTTTTGCGGGTAATACTAGACTGCCAAACAGTCTTGGCTCGGAAAAGGTCAGCGTTCTAACCGCGACACCCTTATCATCAAAAAAGGTTTGACCCTGTGGGATCAGGGGCGACTTTAAGACGGTGTAAACGATGCGTCCCCAAACGGTGACCGTCTCCTCCTTCGGTATCAAGGTCACCTCATAGGTATCCGCTAGACTCACAAGACTCAGGGTGTAGGCCTCGCTGAGGGTTGTTTGTTTAACCAAATCATCGTTGGTGAAATCGCTACCCATCCAAGCGTTCATCATCATGGACGGTGGCACCTTGATGATGCGATTAATTTTCGGAAGATAATTCCACATCTCATTTTCTCGCTTCAGAGTGGCGACACCCCGATCTTTTTTAGGCGCTAAGATTCGAAAATAAGAATAGTCTTGCCCTTGGCTCGCCCCCACCAACGTGAGCTGGCGCTGATAGTCTGGCGTTTTGATCGCCATCGAGAGCGTAAACGTACTGGACTCCTGCCGATAAAGCGCTTCCATTTGATCAATGAGCTGTTCAGCGCTTTGTATCTCGGCGTCGGGAGCACTTGCCTCGGCGGCGTCTTGACCCTTGACCCCCTGAGGGTAATCCGCCGCAAACGTGTTCGTTGCGCCAAGGCAACACAACAACAGGCAGTGAATCAACCGCAAAAAGCCTCCCCATCCACGTCGCCGCAACGCATTGTCATATTCCAAGCAGGGTGTCTTGCGCTTCTGGCACCCACTGAGGCGTCGCTCGAGGGCCATTGCAGCCTCTGCTCTTTTTGAACATTTAAGATTCTTCACAGCGAGACTCCTTTGAGAGATTCAAGAGTTGGCCAGCATTAGGGTCGCTTTGTCGACCTTGATCGGCGCCAGCGCAAAGATCGTCAGGTTGCAGGAGCCCCCCCAACAAAAAGTCCATCATGGCCGGCCGCTCCTCGCACCCTGTCTGCCTGAGCGGATCAGGCAACAACATATAGCCGGCCAACAAGTCGTAAACGATGTTCGTTACCTGACGCCGCCGCGCTGGGGAAACCTTGGGGGATAACACGGCTCTAACTAAACCCTCTAGCAACAGAATTTCAGTTTGAAGGTAATCTCGCACCACGCCTTTACCCGTATCGACCTCCTGCAACGCAAGTTGCATATCACCATCCTTTGCCCGCAATTTGGCTAAGAGCGGCGAGCTATCGTTCTGCTGAACGCCCAAATAAAGGAACTGTCGCAGCCGTTCCAGGGGCGCGACCTGACTCGCCAAGACTGCCAGCAATTGTTCGAAATACGCTTCTGACTCAAAGGCCAATACCTGAACCAACAGCTCGGCTTTACTGTTGAAATACAGATAAATCGAACCTTTGCTCACTCCAGAGGCGGTCGCAATCTCTTGAATACTCGCCTTGCGATATCCACTTTTTAGAAACTGCTGATTCGCAACGCTTAAAATTCTGCGCCGCTTTTGGCGCTGCTTCACGCCCTCATCCGGCCACAGCAATTGCTTAATGCCGGTCAAAACGTCGGTGAGGGGTTGATCTGTCATAACTGACCAGTTTGCCGATTTCGGTCATTAAGTCAATAAATCTCACTGACACCAACCGACCCGCACAACCCAGTTGCACGCGCTCGCGCCGTCGCTTAAGGTCAAAAGCGTTGCTTAAGGTCAAAAAAAGAGGTGCCTATGTCCAATCTCAACCAAGCGCTGACTGAACGCCAAGACATTCAGATCGCCCTATCCCACTATT
>UPTG01001625.1_pt1 | contig 16401 bp, 16 predicted proteins | sample 2160121 | NCBI WGS metagenome assembly UPTG01 (sample SAMN06266255, study PRJEB28933) | marine metagenome | isolation source: Columbia River Estuary | place: USA:Columbia River Estuary, USA | collected 2014-07-27
ATTGCTAGTCAGGGAAAAGTCTATCTCTACAAAAAGTACTTCTTGGTTAAAGTTATAAATGACGTTAAATACTCGAAAGCGCCTCTTGTTCTCTAAGAGGTCTGTTGTAAAATCCGGAATCTAATAGTATGGCTAAGTTCATTTGGAAATTCTAAAGGCTCTTTCTCCTCTCCTCAGAGGAAACCCTAAGGATACATACAGCTATGTGCAAGCTTATAATTCCAAAGTTGCCTATGGCCATACGGGAGGGATAGATGGATTTTCTTCTATGTTCGGTTTTCTAGAGTCAGGCGGGTTATCTGTGGCTCTAACATCTAATGGTAATAGATATAACAACAATAAAATCATGATCGCTGCTCTTGCGGCTTTTTATGGTGATAAAATTGATGTACCCGTTTTTGAAGATGTAGAGTATTCCGAAGAAGAACTCGATGCTTTCTTGGGTAAATACATTTCAGATGAAATTCCTTTACCAATTGAAGTCATGAGAGAAGGGAAAGAATTAAAAGCTCAGGCCCAAGGTCAGGCTGCATTTACTTTAAGTTGCGTACGTACAAATGTATTTAGTTTTGATGCAGCCGGGCTTGCAATTGAATTTGATCCTAAAAATGGAACATTCGTCTTGAAACAAGGAGGCGGAGAATACCTCTACAAAAAGAAGTAGAATCTACTTTTCTTCTTCTGGTAAAAAAACGTGTTGGGCAACTTTGCCAATGGTAAGCGTACTCGCACTGTCTATTGTTCCTCCAATTATACCACCTACAATTGGTACGGCTTTGCTGAGATTAATCGCTCCTTTACTGCCAAATTTTGTTAGCAGTTCAAATCCAACACGTTTGTTGATTTCTTTAATAGTTTTTGATGAAATGTTTTTAATGAAATTTAAAGCAAGTTTTTCACCGACTATTATGCCCATGTCTTTTAAAACATCTTTTGCAGCATTCCCAGCAATGCAGAGATAGATCATCGATTTCACCTTGTCATCTCGCAAATCATGTCCCCCCATTACCGCTATTGTTGCGATCATGCGAATTTGAATGTAGAGCACACTGGCCAGGTTTGCAGGAACAGTAAGTGGAAGTGTAATAATTCCTCCAAGGCCTGTTAAAAAACCACTTGTTCCTGCCTTAGAAATTTGCCATTTAATCATTTTACTGCTGCTCTTTTTTAAGCTTTCGTCAGATTTTAAATATTCAGCAGCTAGACTTTCAGCAGTTTCTAAATTGGATAATCCATTCAAAGCCTTCTCGTAGCCATAGTCTAAGGCTTTCATTACAAGATTTTGACTGACTTTTTTTTCTTCTTTTTCTGGCAACTGTTTTGTTTTACAGAATTATCCTAGATAGCAAATTAACACTATTCAAGTGGCTGGCTTTACGATTTTATGGAAATTCGATAATAACGCTCCCATTTTTTTGACCATTTATCGCATAAGAATAAGCTAAAAACGATTGTGCGAAATAATAGGATGTGCTTTTTCATATGTCTTATTTTTTGTTTTCACCAAATCTAGATAGGGTAGTCGCTGCGAGACCTACATCAAATGTAAAATGATGTAAATCTTATGTAAAAAAGTATGAAGTGAATTAGATTCAGATAGCTTTGTTGTATGAATTTAAATGTTCTAAAAACAATATTTTTCACTTTGTCTATTGTTCTTTCAGCAGTATGCAGGAGCCAAGGAATCGGCATTGCTGACGAAAAGCAACTGGAAGTTTCTTTGCGCATGATTGGGCATGAATTACTCCTAAGTTCTGGAGACAGCACGACACGTGTTTTACCGTTGGTCAAAGATGAGGATGGATACCGTATTCAATTTGCAAATGATTTTGCATTAGAGCCAAATGATCTCGTCACTATTACAGACAGGGTTCTTTCCAAATCCGGAATGGTAAGCGAGTATGTTGTTGAGGTTGAAGATTGTGATTCAATGCAAGTGGTTTATGCATTTAAAGTAGATAATACGACAAACTCTGATATCATACCCTGCAGAAGGAGGGATTTTCCGAAAGGATGTTATAGCCTTTTAATTTCATTTCCAGTATTAGATTTCCTAGCTGTTGAGACTTCGGAAAACAAAACCGCTGAGGCTGAAACTGAAGAATCAAATCTCTTCTTTTGGTTATTTATGGGACTGGTTATCATGATAGTTGCGGTTACTGCATACAAGCGAAAAAAGAAAAGTGTTTCGCATTCTGAAAACCCAAACTTGGTTTCTTTGGGTAAATATCATTTTGACAAGCTAAATGCCGAACTCATCATTGAAGAGCAGCGTATAGAACTGACAAGTAAAGAAGCAGATTTACTGATGTTGCTCTATGACACTGTTAATACAACTGTAGAACGCGAAGTCTTGTTAAATCGAGTTTGGGGCGATGAAGGTGACTACATCGGTAGAACGCTAGATGTATTCATATCAAAATTGCGAAAAAAACTAGAGTTCGATACGCAAGTAAAAATTGTAAACGTAAGAGGTGTAGGGTATAAGTTGGTAATGGATGTCTGACTAGGCTTGAGCTGCCTTGTCGTCACTTTTACACTGTTCTTCTGGCGTAGCACCACAAAAACTGCAATTTTCACCTTCAGTATTTAAAAATGGACTTTGGCTGGCACAAGTCCCTGCGAACTCACCGTTTTTCTTTACAAGTATTTTGATTGCAATACCTGCAAAACCTAAGCCTAATAAAACTATTGTGATTAAAATTACTGGCAAAACACTACCCATGATTCTTTTCTTTTAGGTTCGTTAAGAACGACTGCAAAGCTATAAAATGTTCACCTCTGCTTCTAATGAAATATCAAATATTTCTTTCACTTTCTGTTGAATGTCAGACGATAGCTGTTGTATGTCCTTTCCTTTTCCACCACCATAGTTAACCAAAACCAATGCCTGCTTTTCATGCACACCAATTGGGCCTCTGCGTAAGCCTTTCAAACCAGCCTTTTCAATCAACCAACCAGCTGCCACTTTTGTGTGATTTTCGCCATTTGGGTATGCAGATACATCGGGGAAATTACTTTTCAGTATCTCAAACTCCTCATTTGTTATAACAGGGTTTTTAAAGAAACTCCCTGAATTTCCAATTTCTTTCGGGTCTGGCAATTTGCTTTGACGAATGGCTATAACGGCATCGCTCACTTCCTTAATGGATGGCGTTTCAATGTCTTTAGACTTAAGTTCAGCTTGAATAGCGCCATAACTTGTTTTTAAAACATGGTTTGTGTTGGTTAATTTAAAAACCACTTTCGTGATGATAAATTTCCCTTTTAGGTAACGTTTAAAAACAGAGTCGCGGTAGCCAAACTTGCAAGCTTCGTGAGTAAAGTGGTGAACCTGTCCTGATTCGATTTCAACCGCAGTTAAAGACACGAAACTGTCTTTTTGCTCTACACCATATGCCCCAATGTTTTGAATAGGAGCAGTGCCCACATTGCCCGGAATAAGCGACATGTTCTCAATTCCACCCAAGTTTTTAGAAATAGACCATAGCACAAAGTCATGCCAGTTTTCTCCGCCCGCTACTTCAACTAAAGTGAAGCCGTCCTGTTCTTTTAAAATGTGCTTCCCTTTCAAAGAAAGCTTTAATACAGTGCCTTGATAGTCTTGCGTCAGCAAAATGTTACTGCCACCACCTAAAGGTAAAAGCGGACCTTTTGCTAAAGGGTTTTCTTTTAAAAACTCAACAAGCTCTTCCTGGCTTTTTATTTCCAAAAAGTTTTGTGCTTTTGCTTCTAGGCCAAAAGTGTTAAAAGGTTTTAAGCTGACGTTCTGATCCATTAATTCGTTTTGCCGTGGTAGGCCTCTAGTGCGTGTCTCAAGATTTCGATAGAGGCCAGTAAAGCCTCTTTATTCAGCACATACGCCACGCGCGCCTGCTTTTTCCCTAACATTGGGTTGGTGTAAAAGCCACTAGCCGGTGCTAACATTACGGTTTCTCCATTGTAATCGTAGGTCTCTAGCAACCAACGTGCAAAAGAGTCAGCATCGTCTACAGGCAATTCTGCCACAGCGTAAAACGCACCTCTAGGTTTTGGGCAAATTACTCCAGGAATGGAGTTTAAGCCGTCTACCATGATATCTCTGCGCTCTCTATATTCTTCGTTTACTTCGTCAAAATAACTATCTGGAGTATCTAATGCCGCTTCACTTGCAATTTGTGCAAACGTAGGCGGGCTTAATCTTGCCTGTGCAAATTTCATTGCAGTAGACATAACGTCTTTGTTTTTTGAAACCAAAGCACCAATGCGAGCACCACACATGCTGTAACGCTTAGAAACAGAATCTATAATTATTGCATGGTTTTCTAGTCCACCTAAAGACAATATTGAAAGATGTTTCGCTCCATCGTATGCAAACTCTCTATACACCTCATCAGCAATTAAAAACAAATCGTGTTTCAATACGATGTCTTTTAGCTTTAAAAGTTCTTCTCGGCTATACACGTAACCGGTTGGGTTACCCGGATTACAGATTAGTATAGCTTTTGTTTTAGAGGTAATTAGTTTTTCAAACTCCTCCATGGGTGGAAGAGCAAAACCTGTTTCAATTGTCGACAACACAGGAACAACTTCAACACCAGAGGCCATTGCAAAACCATTGTAATTTGCATAAAATGGCTCTGGAATAATGACTTCATCGCCATTATCCATAATACTTCCAAACGCAAAAAGTAAAGCCTCACTTCCTCCAGTACTCACAATAATATCGTTTGTGCTTAGGTGAATATTTAGCTTACCGTAATAATTGGCCATTCCTTTGCGAAGTGACTCAAACCCTGCGCTATGGCTATATTCTAAAACTGTAAGATCATTGTTCTTAATAGCCTGAAGCGCAACCTCAGGTGTTTTAATATCTGGCTGGCCGATATTTAAATGGTATACTTTTTTTCCTTTCTTCAGGGCTGTTTCAGCATAAGGCACCAATTTTCTAATTGGCGATTCGGGCATGCTGGCTCCCTTTTGTGATATTACTGGCATTTCGCTTTGTTTAAAAAATCAAAATATAATATGGCAATTTTAAGCATAAAAAAGCCCCGATGTATCGGGGCTTTAAATTCTATATTTCGTTTAAAGCTTAAGAACTTTTACTCACTTTAGATGTGTTGCTTTTTGTAGGTGCAGTTTGCTCAGTTGGCTTCGGGCCAACCTTACCTTTGATTTGTAAAGTTACAGTGCCATTACCAGCATTGCTTTGTACAGTAATTGTTTTAGTGAAGTTGCCCACACGACCAGTATCATATTTTACTTTGATAATTCCTTTTGCTCCTGGAGCAACAGGCTCACGTGTCCAGCTAGGAGTAGTACAACCACAACTTGCTCTTACACTTGTCAAAATTAAAGGCTCTTTTCCTTTGTTTACAAATTCAAATTCTCTGTTACTGTCAGCTTTGTAATCAATATCACCGTAGTTAATCACTTTGTTTGTGAACTCAATTTTAGGTGCATTTGGATTTGCTGGCTGCTCAGCTTTAGTTGGCTCTTGAGCGTTCATAATTGTTACGCTTGCAAAAAGAACTACAAAAGATGCTATTAACTTTCTCATTTTATTAATTTTTATTGTACGTGGACAAATGTATACCCAAGTTCCGCAATCTCCAAATCGTTTACTCATTAAGTTGTGCGATAACAAAAGCATTAACGTTTTTAAGTCTAATCCTAATTAACAATAAGATAGTTTCAATAGTTAAAAAACTAAGCATTAATCCATATTCAATTAGCACTAAAAACTAAATTTGCGCTCCTTTTTATATAAAAGAAGTTACACGTTTAGCTATGGAAATACCGAGTAAGTATAACGCTCTAGAAGTTGAAGATAAGTGGTATAAGTACTGGATGGACAATGAATTTTTCAAGTCTACGCCAGATGAAAGAGAAGCGTATACTATCGTCATTCCTCCGCCAAACGTAACGGGTGTCTTGCATATGGGACATATGTTAAATAATACCATTCAAGATGTATTGGTTAGACGTGCTCGTTTGTTGGGCAAGAATGCTTGCTGGGTTGCAGGTACAGATCACGCCTCTATTGCTACCGAAGCAAAAGTTGTGGCTAAGCTAAAAGCGGAAGGCATCAACAAAGCAGACTTAACACGCGAAGAATTTCTTGAGCACGCATGGGAATGGACACACAAACATGGTGGAATTATCCTTGAGCAATTAAAGAAATTGGGCGCCAGTTGCGATTGGGACCGAACGGCATTCACGATGGATGAAATCCGAAGTGAATCTGTAATTCAAACTTTCGTTGATTTATATAAAAAGGGTTTGATTTACAGAGGTTACCGCATGGTAAACTGGGATCCTGACGCCAAGACTACACTGTCTGACGAAGAAGTGATTCATGTAGATAAAAACGCAAAACTCTATTACGTAAAATATAAAGTCGCAGATTCTGATGAATTTGTAACCATTGCTACCACGCGTCCTGAAACCATTTTGGGCGATACGGCTGTATGTATCAATCCAAATGACGAACGGTTTAAACACTTGCGCGGAAAACAAGTTATTGTGCCGATAGCCAACAGAACCATCAACATCATTGAAGACGATTATGTAGACATGGAGTTTGGTACAGGTTGTTTAAAGATTACGCCTGCACACGACATTAACGATAAAGAAATTGGCGACCGTCACGGATTAGATGTGATAGATACTTTAAACGATGATGGTTCTTTAAACGCACATGGACTTCAGTTTGAAGGCATGGATCGCTTTAAAGCGAGAAAGGAAGTGGCCAAGGCTTTAGAAGAAATGGGCTTAATCGTAAAGATTGAAGACTATAAAACAAGCGTTGGAACTTCTGAAAGAACAGGTGCCGTTATCGAGCCTAAGATTTCAATTCAGTGGTTCTTAAAAATGGAAGAACTTTCTAAACCTGCTTTAAAAGCGGTGATGGAGGATGATGTTAAATTGATTCCAAGTAAGTTTAAAAATACGTATCGCCATTGGATGGAGAATGTTCGCGATTGGAACATCTCTCGTCAGTTGTTGTGGGGACATCAAATACCTGCTTTCTTTTATGGAGAAGGCGTGCAAGATTTTGTTGTAGCCAATACTGCAGAGGAGGCATTGCCTTTGGCACAAGAAAAAGCAGGAAACAATGCTTTAACTGTTGTAGACCTAAAACAAGATAGTGATGCTTTAGATACATGGTTCTCATCTTGGTTGTGGCCATTATCTGTTTTTGACGGAATTAGAAATCCGGAAAACGAAGAGTTTAAATATTACTACCCAACCAACGATATTGTTACGGCTCCAGAAATATTATTCTTTTGGGTAGCTAGAATGATTATTGCGGGTTACGAATATGCAGACGTTAAACCCTTCCAAAATGTTTACCTCACGGGTATTGTTCGCGACAAGAAAGGACGTAAGATGTCTAAGTCTTTAGGTAATTCTCCAGATCCTGTAAAGTTGATGGAAAAGTATGGCGCAGATGGCGTGAGAGTAGGGATGTTATTAACTAGCCCTGCCGGCAACGATTTGCCATTTGACGAAGACTTATGCGTGCAAGGACGAAACTTTGCGAACAAAATCTGGAATGCTTTCCGTTTGGTAAAAGGGTGGGAGACAAGCACAGAAGTAGAGCAGAGTGGTTCAGCCATCGAAGCGATCAATTGGTTTAAAAACCGATTGGCATCTGCTGTTGCTGATATTGATGAATCGATGTCTAAGTATCGTTTGTCTGAAGCTTTAATGACCATCTATAAGTTGGTTTGGGATGATTTCTGTTCTTGGTATTTAGAAATGGTAAAACCAGGTTTTGAACAACCTATTCATCCGGAAACTTTAAAAAGCACTATTGCTTATTTCGAAGAATTGATGACGGTAATCCATCCGTTTATGCCTTTTATTTCTGAAGAGATTTGGAATTACATGGCGGAGCGCAAAGATGGAGAAACCATCATGTACACGAAATGGCCAGAAGCGAAGTCTATCGATACGAATGTAGTTTCAGAATTTGAACATGCGCAGAAATTAGTTTCAGAAATTAGAAACCTGCGCAACTCAAAAGGGCTTTCTCCGAAAGAACAATTAGAATTGTTCTTCAACGGAAGCGAAAAAGCGCCTTTGTTCAAAGCTTCGATTGTGAAGTTGGCAAATATCTCAACGTATCAAAGTGTAGACGCAAAACCAGAAGGAACAGTGGCGTTTCAGATAGATGCGAAAGAATACTTTGTGCCGTTGGCAAGCAACATCGACCCAGAAGAGGAAAGAGCAAATATTGACAAAGAGTTAAAACGCTTACGCGGATTCTTAATAGGTGTGTCTAAAAAGCTGAGCAACGAACGTTTTGTAAACAATGCTCCCGAACAGGTAATTGCTATTGAACGCAAAAAACAAGCAGACGCTGAGGCGAAAATTAAAGTGTTAGAAGAGCAGTTGACAGTTCTTTAATTCTAAACCTAAAAATAAAAAAGCCCCATATCGGGGCTTTTTTTAGCGCTAAGCAATTTCTACAACTCTTTTATCTAGCGTTTCTCTTTTCATCTTTTGAAGCGTAATCCAAAGAATGCCACTGTCGTATTTGGCTTTTACTTCTTCTTCGCTTGCATCTAATGGCAACGTAAACTGTCTTTTAAAAGAATGATAGCTAAACTCCTTGCGTCTATAATTTTCTTTTTCATCAACCTTCTCGTCTTTGTGCTTTGCTTCAATTCTAAGAATGTTGTGATCTACTTCAATTTCGAAATCTTGTTTGTGCATTCCCGGTACTGCAATTTCTAAAGTGTAATCGTGTTTACTTTCTTTAATGTTTACAGCGGGTAAAATCTCATTTTTGAATAAGTTTCCATTCCAAAACTTATTAGGTCCCCAAAAATCATCTATCCAGTCTGTCAAGGCCGGATATTTTGCTGTGCTTTTTTTTATATCAGACATGACTTTAAATTTTAACATTACTCTTAGCAGAGATAAAAAAAACTGCTGGAATTAAAAATGACAATGGTCATGGACTGTAATTTTTATCAATAAAAAATGACGGCCATTGGTCGCCTTATTAAGTAGAGTTTTATTGAAATGTCAACTCGTTTTAGCATTGCGAATCGTAATGTGAAAGCAACTTTGATTGCGCTCTTTCAATACATAGATTTCTCCGTTTTTCTGCATCGTAGCCAATACACCTTCTAAAGCCTTAGTGCGCTCGTAGTTCCATTCTCGCACTCCGTTGTAACGGATATAAGAGATATCAAAGCTAACTCCGAATGTGTGTGAGCTTTCGCGTTTTGAGGCATTTGAATTACGTTTTCTAAGTTTCTTTTGTGTTGACTCTGTTCGAGTTAGAGAAGAAACGGTAAATGCACTTGAATCTCCAGATGCTTCGTAAAAGCTTGCACCAATTTTCCGCAATGTTAAGATGGCGTCTTTTGTTAAATAAGGGTAACTATGGGTCATGTCTGCAACAATGTAACCTTTGTCTGAAACAACAGAAAGGAGTCGTTCATGTTCAATGAACTTATTTAAAGCAGAAGTATCTTTTAAACTTCCAACGCCCACTTTTTTTGCTTGGTCAATATGTTTTTGATTCCAGTCTTTTTTGGGCTTGCCTTTGCTTTCTGCCAATACAATGTATTCGTCATAAACTGTGCAAACTTCATTTACACCCGAAACTTCCTCTTTCATGGTCGTCTCAGATTTCAGCACTATGCTAATCGCAATTAAGCCAATGGTGAAAAGGCTTGCTGAAATGAAATGCTTTAATTGATGTTTGAGTTCGAACCGATCCATAGTCTACCTTAAATCTCAAACTTAAACGAAAACTAAAGGTTTTAAGGTATACAAACCAACAGTTATTCAGAATGAATTGTTGAGAAAGTAGACATGAAAAAAAGCGGCTATTTGGCCCCAATTTTTATACATGAATTTGACTTAATTCATTTTATACCTCACTTTGAAACTAAACATTCTTGGTGCACCCAGATATGCAGGTCTAGGCGTGTATTCTGTGTTTGTTAAGTTGTCTACAATAAAACTTACGCGTAAGCTTTCATTGAAATTATAAAAGGCACGCATATCAAATATTAAATCACCATTCGGGTGGGCATCGCGAGAATCTTTTATTCCTCCAGCGATAAGTGGTCCAAGGGCTTCATCTACAAAAATAAAATCTACATTTTGCATAAAGTCATTGTATTTACAGCTCATGCCCAACCCTATGCGTTTAAATTCTGTCTGCAAATCGAATTTGAATAAGTGCTGATATCTGTATTTTAAAATTCCGTTGCTGTTATCTGAGCTGGTTCCTTCATATGTAATGTCAAAGCCTTGCGCACCTTGCGCATAAACTTCATTTGGGTTTTTTACAATTGGGTTCATGTAGGCGTAGCCTGTAAGAAATCGGAGGTCAATATTTCCAATTTTACCTGTTCCAGATAATGTTGTTTCAAAACCTGCGACTTGTGTTTCGCCAACATTTACAGATTTAAATCCAAACCCATCTGGCCATGAGAAAAATGTAAATTCAGTCATGTTATCGTAGCTATTAATGTAGCCAGCAATATCAATAATTCCTTTCCAGTCATCACTAATTTTTAAAATCTGTTTTATCCCAATTTCTCCACTCCAGCCACTTTCAGCCTCTAATGATTCGTTTGGGAAAACGTTTACGCTTCCAACATTTGTATTTGTAAACAATTCTGCCATACTTGGATAGCGGTATCCACCGCCATAAGATGCTCTAATAAATGTGGCTCTTGTTGCTTGGTATGTAACCCCAGTTCTAATAACCGGACGGCTAAAAACAAGTTCGTCCACTTTATAGTCTTCGTATCGTATTCCAAAAGAGGCTGTAAATCGATTCCACTTTTTATCCAATTGTCCATATGCCGCAAGATTTTTTGTCTCATGTTTTCCTTGAAACACTTCTGAATCAGTGAAGGCAAAAGCAGCAACTCCACCAACGGTAAGGGTTAACTTCTTTTCAAAAAAGTGCTGAAATTGATATTCACTGTAGTAGTAGTCTGAAAAATTTTCGTAGTTGGTTGTTGGACTTTTTGCATTGTTGTTAATTCCTAAAAACCGTCCGCGTAAGCTATGTTTAGAACGGCCATGGTTAAAATTAACAAATGGATCTACATAATAATCCCAGCCATCAGTTAAGGTTATGGCGCTATCTCTAGCAATATAGGCTTGTGTTTCATAATCTTCCCATAGCATAGCGTCCCCACTTTTAGAATACAAGGCGCTGGTGCTAAAGCCCCAAGTCATTCCCTTTATATTGGTAGGATAAAACTTCATTTTTACATTTAACCGAGCACGTTTGTCAATTTCTTGATAGCGAAACCCCTCGTCATTTAACCAGTTTCCAGAAAATACTAGATCTGCATTTTTTATTTTTCTAGCGTGCATAAAAGTTGCACCTCCAATCAATTGAGGAGAATCCCACCATTTAATTTCTTTACGTTTTGGAGAATCGTACCAACCTCCAAAAACGGAAACCGTAGTCTGTGGTTCAGTCGTTGGAAATACAGTTCTAACATTAATTAATCCATTCAAAGCTGAGGTACCGAAGAGAGCGGAAGACGCCCCTTTAATAACTTCCATTTGGTAAACCGATTCATTGGGTAAAAGTTTCCATTGTACTTGGCCAGCATCGGGGCTCATCATAGGAATATCGTCTACCATCATGAGCACGCGAGATCCAGCACCAAAACTCCAGCCGCTGCCGCTTCTTATGTTTATTTGATCGTTTACAATGTTTACCCCCGGTGTTTGTTGAAAAGCCTCCTGCAGTTTAACGGTATTTTTTTCATCGATTAAGGTGGGTTTTAAAACTTCAATAGAAACGGTTGTTTCCTCAATACGTTGCTCGAATTTACCCGCAGACAGAACAACAGTTTCCAATGTGTTTTTCTGCTCAATAAGCTCAACGTCTAACTTGTAATCTTCGCTCTCTCTAAGTTGTATAGTGAACGATTCAGTTTGATATCCGATATACGAAAAGGTTATTTTGAGTTCTCCAACAGTTTGTTCTAGTGCATACGTTCCATCATAAAGTGACATTGTACCGGTTCGGTTTTGGCCAACGACATTAACATAAAGTAAAGGCTCTTTCGTTTTAGAATCGGTAATAATGCCATAGACCTTCTGAGCTTCAGCTTGGAAAGTGAATAAAATTACCAACACGAGGAAGTAGTATTTTCTCATAAATTGTGGGTTTCAATTTGTACCATAAATATGATAAAATCTTAACAATTGTATGGCAAAAATAGCATTGGTTACAGGCGCGACTTCAGGAATAGGAAAAGCAACGGCAATTAAACTCTCAACTCTAGGTTTCAATTTGATCATCGCGGGTAGAAGAGAAGAGCGGTTAAAGTTGTTAAAATATGATTTAGAGTCTAATGGCGTTGAAGTGTGTGCGCTTTCATTTGACCTAAGAGACAGAACGGAAGTTGACAAGGCGATTGATTCTCTTTCTGAAAGGTGGAAAGCAATAGATGTTTTAGTTAATAATGCAGGACTTGCAGCAGGAAGAGACACCATTCAAGAAGGTGATATTGACAATTGGGAGAAGATGATTGACACGAACGTGAAAGGTTTGTTGTACATCAGCCGCAAGGTCATGCCCTTAATGGTTAATAATAAATCTGGTCATATTGTGAATATTGGCTCTACAGCTGGTCGCGAAGTATACCCGGGCGGCAATGTCTATTGTGCAAGTAAACACGCTGTTGATGCTATTTCTAAAAGCATGCGAATTGATTTGGTAGAGCATGGCATAAAAGTGACTCAAATTAGACCGGGGATGGCGGAAACAGAATTTAGTCTAGTGCGCTTTAATGGAGATGTCGATTCTGCTAAAAAGGTATACGCGGATTTAGAACCTCTAATTGGCGAGGATGTTGCGGAGATGATTGGTTTTGCAGTCGGTTTGCCAAAGCATGTTTGCATTAATGATTTAGAGGTAACTTGCACTGCGCAAGCTACGAGCACCATTGTGAATAGAAAATAATCGTGTTTTAAACTGATTTATTTATCTTGACGGCATAAACCACTTTTGTTTTGCCAAACCAACTCATATACCAAATTGCGTTAACACTCATTCCTGGAATTGGAGATGTCAATGCCAAAGCGCTTTTAGCCTATTGCGGAAGTCCAGAAGCTGTTTTCAAAGAGAAGAAAAGTCATCTTATAAAAATACCAGGTATTGGAAGCATTGCTGCAAAGAGTATTTCAAAAGCGGATGTATTCGACAGGGCGGAAGACGAACTCCAATTTATTGAGAAGTCAAAAATTCAACCACTTTTTTTTACTGACTCGGCTTACCCAGAAAGATTGAAACACTGTGCAGATAGCCCAATACTTCTATATTTTCAAGGAAATTTAAGTTTTAATGATTGTCATTTTATCAGTGTGGTTGGCACACGCAGCGCTACTGATTTTGGGAAAGAGTTTACCGAAAGGGTGGTGGAGCAACTTAAACCCTACAACACTTGTATCGTAAGTGGTTTGGCATACGGCATAGACGTTACCGCACATAAATCGGCTTTGAGGAATGACATGGCCACAGTGGCTGTTGTGGCTCATGGGTTAGATAGGATTTATCCTTCTTTGCATAAAAATGTAGCTGAAGAGATGAAAGCCAATGGAGGTGTGCTGACGGAGTTTGCAACTGGCACAAAACCTGACCGAGAAAATTTCCCAAAACGGAATAGAATAGTAGCTGGCTTAAGCGAGGCAACGATAGTTGTAGAGGCAGCAAAGAAAGGAGGAGCTTTAATTACAGCAGAATTGGCAAGCTCATATAACCGTGACGTATTTGCTGTGCCAGGAAGATTAACAGATAAGTATTCGGAAGGGTGTAACCATCTGATTAAAACAAATCAAGCTTCACTTATACAATCAGCTAAAGACATAGAATACCTGCTAGGGTGGCAATCTCCCAATTCTGCAAAAAAGAAAACGGTTCAGAAACCTATGTTTGTGGATCTCAACCCTGAAGAAGTAGCCTTAGTTAATCTTATTCAAGAAAATCAACCGATTCAATTAGACCTTTTAGCAATGAAATTAAATTGGCCAGTTTCTAAAGTTTTCCCTGTATTAACCATACTCGAACTCAAAGGGGTTGTTCGTGGACAACCGGGCAGAGTTTTTGAGTTGATTTAGCTCAATACTAATGGTAAAATTTACTGTAACTACTTTTTGAATATCTTGTTGAAAACCCACTAAAACTGCGCTTTGCCAATCCATTTTTAAATTACATTTGCCGCCATATTTTAATGAAAATCTTAACATCCAACGCTATGGATCATAAGTTTCAGGCAGAAATAAATGCCTTCATGGATCTGGTAAAAGTTAGAAATGCTAACGAACCAGAATTCTTACAAGCTGTTACAGAAGTAGCAGAATCAGTTATTCCTTTTATTGCAGATAAGCCAAAATACCAAGATGCCAAAATCTTAGAGAGAATGGTTGAGCCTGAGCGCACTCTTATGTTTAGAGTGCCTTGGACAAGCGATAATGGTGAGGTAAATGTAAACCGTGGTTATCGTGTTGAGTTTAACTCAGCTATCGGACCTTACAAAGGTGGTTTACGTTTTCACCCATCTGTGTCGCTTTCAATTCTTAAGTTTTTAGGTTTTGAGCAGGTTTTCAAAAATTCTCTTACAACATTGCCTATGGGCGGTGGTAAAGGTGGTTCAGATTTTGACCCAAAAGGCAAGTCTGACGCTGAAGTAATGCGTTTTTGTCAAAGCTTTATGACTGAATTACAAAGACACATTGGTCCTGATACAGATGTTCCTGCTGGAGATATCGGTGTTGGTGGTCGTGAAATTGGATTCATGTTCGGTCAATACAAAAGGTTGCGTAACGAATTTACCGGAGTTCTAACTGGTAAAGGCTTAAACTGGGGTGGATCGCTCATCCGTCCAGAAGCTACAGGTTATGGTACTGTATATTTTGCAAAAGAAATGTTAGCCACCAAGGGCGATAGTTTCGAAGGTAAAACGGTTGCGATTTCAGGTTCTGGAAACGTTGCTCAGTTTGCTTGCGAAAAAGTAACGCAATTAGGAGGTAAAGTAGTTACACTTTCAGATTCTAAAGGACACATTTACGATCCTGCTGGCATCGATGCTGATAAGTTGGCCTGGGTAATGGAATTAAAAGGAGTGAGAAGAGGTCGTATTTCTGAATATACAGATCAATTCCCTGGATCTTCATTCCATGCTGGTGAAAGACCATGGGGTGTTACATGTGATGTTGCTTTGCCTTGTGCGACTCAAAATGAGTTGAACGGAGAAGAAGCAAAAGCATTATTGTCTAACGGTTGTATCGCTGTCGCGGAAGGCGCAAACATGCCTTCTACACCAGAAGCAATCGAAGCATTCCACGATGCAAAAATCTTATTCTCTCCTGGTAAAGCTTCTAACGCGGGTGGTGTTGCCACTTCAGGATTAGAAATGAGCCAGAACAGTTTACGTTTAAGTTGGACGAGAGAAGAAGTAGACGAAAAATTACACAACATTATGGTAGCTATCCATAAAGCATGTGTTGATTTTGGAGCACGTGAAGATGGCTCTATTGATTATGTAAAAGGAGCAAACATTGCTGGTTTCGTAAAAGTTGCAGACGCCATGCTGGCACAAGGAGTGGTCTAGCATGCAAATACGCACCCGAGGGATCGTCCTTTCTCAAATAAAATACGGAGAACAGAGCTTGATCATCAAGGTGTTCACCGAAAGCGAGGGCATCTGCTCCTATATGTTAAAAGGCCTTTTGACCAAAAGAAAAACAGGGCTGAAACCAGCCCTGTTTTTTCCTTTATCCCAGTTAGCATTAGTCGCCGTTCACCGTCCCAACAAGGGGCTACACACCATTTCAGAGGCCCATATAGACTATCCTTACCAGCGGTTACACACAGACGTTTACCTCAATGCGTTGGTGCTTTTCTTGTCCGAGGTTTTGGGTATGGCCATCAAAGAAGAGGAACGCAACGAGGCGCTTTATTCGTTCATTTCTCAGCGACTAATCGCTTTGGACCAAGGAGCTTCTATGGGTGTTTTTCACATTCATTTTTTGCTAGAACTGACCAGATTTCTCGGTTTTTACCCAGATAAAACGGTTGGGGCCTCCCGATATTTTGATTTGTTAGAAGGGGCTTTTGTGGCTGATCCCACCGCCCATACCTATACGGGCGCTGCTGTGGATGCGCTGAATGAATTATTAGGCACGGAATTTGATGATTTTGGGCAGATAACACTGACCAAAACAACCAAAAAACAGGTGCTGGAACTTTTAATGGCTTATTATAAAATGCATATCCCAGAGTTTCGCGCACCCAAATCCTTGCCCGTGCTCTATGAATTATTTGCCTAAACTTTTTATTGTTGTCTTTTTTTTGGCGCACCCTCTGTACGCGCAGGACACCCTGGTGAAGCCCAGCTCTATTTCACTAGAAGA
>UPTG01001627.1_pt1 | contig 16392 bp, 13 predicted proteins | sample 2160121 | NCBI WGS metagenome assembly UPTG01 (sample SAMN06266255, study PRJEB28933) | marine metagenome | isolation source: Columbia River Estuary | place: USA:Columbia River Estuary, USA | collected 2014-07-27
CAATACAAAAAAAACATATTTGCAAAGTATAGTTGACCATATTTAACACTAGGTTATGATGGGCTATGTTTAAATTGCATAAAAATCTTATTTTGTTTTTAAGTATTTTATTTTTGCCTTATTTGAGTTGATAGCAATATTTTTGTTTTTTCCAGCGGTATTGTTATTATTTCAACGTTCAGGAAAAATATTCTATGTGTTTTCTTTTTATTCAGTGGTATTAATTCTATCGGTAACTTTTCTATACTTATTTGAACATGAAATGTTACCTGTTGCTGCAGGGCTTTTATGTCTGCAGTTATGGGCCAACTATTACGTATTTAGACTCAAGCAAGACAAGCTAATTGGCAGGGGTGTAAATCTTGACCAGCGTTGATTGTTCGTCTTTATGAAAACTAAAAAAGCAGATTTAATTAATCGCGGTCGTAACAACATAAAAGGCGCGGACTGTTTAGGTTCGTGCCTTTGTTATGGCGGGTAATATGATCTTTCCAAAGAAGTTAAAAGTTTATTTGTTGTTAGCTGTTCTAGGTTATGTTTTTGCTATGGAGGTAATTAATGGGTCTTTAAATATTTTTTATAGATCATGCTGTTTTGGCGAGCATCAAAGAGTTTCTGGGGGAATTATTACTTCAGAAAAAAGAGTTAGCCATAATCGGTTTGGCAAAACGGATATCTATTTTATAGAATATGCCTACGCTGTGAACGGAGAAAGCTTTTTGGCTAATTTTGTTAGGGCGTCTTATGATACTGAAATGGTTAAAGAAACATTAAGTATGTACCGTGAGAGCTCTACGGTAAACGTTTACTATAAAAAAGATAATCCATCCATATCAATGCTAGAGCTGGGAAAGGTTTCTCCTTATTTGATAATTATGTACTTTTATTTTTTACTTCGGTATAAACGGATATCAGCCAAAATCAAATTAGATCAGCGAAAAGTAGGGTCAGGTCTTGCGTTTTGCCTTTGTTAAGGGGGTAATGTGATCTTTTCAAAGAAGTTAAAATTCAAACAGTTTTGTCGCGATCTTATTGTAGCGAAAATTGTTTTTGCCAAACGGTTATCGTAACTCTGTGGATACAATTTTTTACTTTCTTGAAAACTAAAAAAGGGCTTTCGCCCTTTGGTGTTTTTTGTTGCGCTGCTCGCGCAGCGAGTATTTAAAAGGGAATGGCGTTGTCCTCAGAATCGAAGAGTTTTTGATGCTCTCTGTTCTATTAAAAATGCTACTTTTTATATCTCCGTGAGTGACAAGGTTGACGCTTAAAAGCGCAATAAAAATAATAAAGTTTCTCATTTTTTAGTTCCTAATAGTGTAAGTAACGTTGCTCTCGATAGATGTCTCAAGCAACGTATGCTATTTGATCAGAATCTCTTCTGATCGCTTATATTTATGCTTTTTCTTTTGCCGCCATTAAAAACTCTACATGGGTAATTAAGCCGTCTTTGTTGGCGTCAATCGCTGCGAAGTTTTTGGTCATCCATTCATTGCTTTTCGCTTCGTCCACGCTAATGCTAGAGTCGTTATTTGTGTCAATCTTTTCAAATTCAAGATGTTCTTTACTTTGTTCGGTCGGTATATGCTTTGGCGGTTTACTAAGATTTACATTGTCTTTATCGTTAGCAGCGATCACGGGAAATGATAGGCAAGCAGCAATAGTAAAAGCGATAGGGTATTGGGTGATTTTTTTCATAATGGTCTCTCGTAGAAATTAATTAATGGGTTGAGCTGCCGTAATGTAACTTTCTTGCAGCGTAACAATAGCGGACCCCTTTTCTTAGCGATACGCTTGAGTTCGGTATAGCAAAGGCTATGCCAATATGAAAAGTCCAGTAAGATCATGATGTTAGGTGAGGCAAAATTCTATTTAAACTTTTGTGTAAAAAATAAATTATTATTTTCAATAAAAGTGTTGTGATTTGGCAACATTGAATTCAGGTGGGTATGTATTTTTGTGCCGATAAAAAGTAATGGCGATGAGATTTTTTTAGTTGATTTTTTATTGGATCCTATTTGGTCTGCGAGAATGAGGCGACTATGAGTTAATGTTTGCTCTTGTTAAAACTCATCAAAAGTCCGGTTAAATAAAAAGCCTAGTTAAATGAGAGCTCTAGTTAAATAAAAAAACCTAGTCAAATAGATAGTGTCGCTAAATGACAACACTTTCTATAAAAATATATACGAAAAGTAACACTCGGTAATAAATGATATTTTTACCATGATAAACCTGCGATTTTTTCCTTCTAGGGATATAATGATTTCACGTTATCATTAATTATCAGGCCATGCTTGTGAGCTTTTTACGTTCCCCTTCTATCGTGCAATTAATATTAATTGCCTTTGTTGCCATTGCCCTACCTCTATTGTGGGCTATTTTTACTACCCTGTATCAGGTGGATAAGTTAGTTGAAAGCAACGTTAATGTTATAAGTAAAGTAAAAAATGAATCTGTGGTAAGTCGGGGGTTGGCGGATCAATTAACTTCGTTAGAACGCAGTGCTAGGCAATATCAAGTGTTAGGCGATGATGCTATTCAAGCAGTGTACATTGATCAACGTTTACAATTTAATCTGTTATTGAATCAGTTAATTGTCGGTGGCCCCTCCGAAAGCAAGCTAGATGTAGCTATCAAATTACGTGAAAAAGAATTGGCATTGTTTGGTCTAGTCAAGCCAGAGCCAACAAAAGAAGAGCTTCTTAATACTGATCAGGCGGTTGCTGAGTTGTATCAGCAGATTGATATTTTACTAAAAGAAACAGATAACTCTTTGTCAGAAAAAATAGATGATTTATCCTTGCAAGCAGAAGTGATTAAACAGCAGCTGATCTCACAGGCGTCGTTAGCATTACCCATTACACTCGTGCTTGCAATTTTATTTACGTTGCTGATTACTCGCCCTATTCGACAATTAAGTGCTGCAATACATGGGGTAGGACAAGGTGATTTAATACATGATATCGAAATACATGGGCCGCACGATATCAAAAACCTGAGTATCCGATTAAATAGCTTACGAAAAAAACTCTATGAGGTAGAGCAGCAAAAAGAAGCTTTTCTACGAAATATTTCCCATGAGCTAAAAACTCCATTGGCCAGTATTAGGGAAGGAGCTGAGTTGCTCTATGTTGGGGATGACGTTGAGCATCAAAAAAAATACGATCATAATGAGCAAAGGGCGATTGTTGATATTGTAAAATCTAGTAGTATGCAATTACAAAGTCTTATTGAGGGGCTGCTGCATTTCAATGAATTAACAGCTACTCATGGCGATCAACATGTTATTAAGTTGCCCGATTTTTTTGGAAGTGCTGTTGCGCCATATCAATTAAGCCTTCGGCAAAAAAAAATAACGGTTGAAAAATTTATTGACAATGAAAGTGTTTGTTTTAACTTTCATAGCTTAAAACTCATTGTTGATAATCTATTGTCAAATGCCATTAAATTTTCTCCAGAAGGGAATGTCATTTCCATTACAATAAAAAAAGATAATAATTTTTTGGTTGTGGTGGTTGAAGACAACGGAAGAGGGATTTCTTCGGAAGAACAAGAGAAAATATTTGAACTGTTCTATAAAAACGAAAATGGCATGTTGTCGCCATTGTCAAGTAATGGTCTAGGTTTGGCGATAGTGAAAGAGGTTGTCACTCGTGCGCATGGCACTATCGAGTTGCATAGCTATCAGTCGACCCCAATCAGTTCTCGAAAAAATAACAAGGGCAGCACCCAGTTTATTGTTGTTCTACCAATTCCTAAAGTATCAGGGGTTGTGATAAGCCAGAAAAAAATAGCAAAGAAAACAAAAAGAACAAGGAAAATAAATGAATGACGTTATTTATGAGTAGTAAATATCAATTGGCATTAAATATCCGCCGTCGATTATTTCAGTGTTTTATGTTGGGCTTATGCTGGATAAGTCTTAGCGCATGTAAAACTGTAAATACCATGCCTGATGATGAGCAGCATATGAATGACGCACTGATTGCTAATGTGGAAATGCGGCCGTGGATGAAAAAGCCATTAGGAATTGCTCAGTTATTTGCTACAGAAGAGTCAAGTAGTGCGTCGACTATTGTTGAACTTAGCCATTATTTTAATCGCTTGCATCAATTGTCGACAGAAGCATTAAAGGGTGAAATAAGCGTTGTCGAAAATGCGTATAAAGCAGAACCTCTGCCGGTGGTAAGTTTAAGTTTGGCTTATTTGTATACCGTTAAGTTGTCTCTTAATAATACTAAAAAAGCGGAAAAAATACTGGTCGGTTTAATAAAAAATACAGCTGTGCATGAAAGTTATCGTGCGTTTGCACAGTTGTTGCTGCATTCGATGGCTGGCGAAGCTGCTCAGCGTCGATTGTGGATAAAAGAGCGAAGAAAAAATAAAACGCTGAATCAACAGTTAGATGCGCTTAAAGATATAGAATTAAAAATAAATGATCGACAGCCGACGACCGAATCCGTGGAGCCTTCATTATGAATTCCCCTGTTGTTTTACTCGTCGATGATGATGAAGCGTTGCTGACCTTAATGTCTATTAGGTTGCGGCGCCATGACTTTACGGTTGTCACTGCAACGAGCGGAAAGTCAGCTCTAGCTCAGTTAACTAAACAGCTGCCTCACGTGATGGTGACCGACCTGCAAATGCAGGGTATGGATGGCATGGCGCTTTATGATCATGTCAAAAATCGCTTTCCTTTGTTGCCAGTCATTATGCTAACAGCGCATGGCACTATTCCTGATGCAGTGCTGGCAACGAAAGAGGGGGTGTTTGCGTTTTTAACGAAACCTTTTGATGGCGATACCTTAATCAGCCATATACAAGATGCGATTACCATTAGTGTTGGTGCATCTATTAATGAAGTCTCTATTAATAGAGACTCTAGCAAAAAAGCATCTGGCGAAGTATGGCGAGCTGATATTTTAACCCGCAGTGATGTGATGGAAAAATTACTAGCGGATACTAAAATGGTCGCGCAAAGCGATGTCAGTGTGCTTGTTCAATGTGATAGTGGTACAGGTAAGGAGTTGTTAACAAAGGCGATACATAAAGCCAGTCCGCGTTGTGATGCTGAATTCGTGGGTGTTAATTGTACTGCTATTCCCGATGCATTATTTGAAAGTGAATTTTTTGGGCATACCAAAGGCGCATTCTCTGGCGCTAGTACAAGCCGTAAAGGCTTATTTGAAATGGCTAATGGCGGAACCCTGTTTCTCGATGAAATTGGGGATATGAGTCTAGAGTTTCAGGCGAAGCTATTACGTGCATTAGAGGAAAGGGAAATTCGCCCAGTTGGCTCCAGTCAGACTATTCCTATTGATGTGCGAATTATTTGCGCCACTCATCAGAGGTTAGACAAGGCGGTGGAGGCCGGGCGCTTTCGCGAGGATCTCTATTATCGCTTGCATGTTGTTAGCTTAGAGATTCCACCATTGCGTGAACGCCGAGAAGATATTCCACTATTGGCTCACCATTTTTTGCAAGACAGTTTTCATTCTAGTCAACACAATAGTAAAGCAAGTGTTGGAATTGAGGGTGAGGCTAAAAGCCGTTTTACGCCTGAAGCGATGCGCACGTTAATGTCTGCTTCATGGCCCGGGAACGTAAGGCAGCTACGTAATGTGGTCGAACAATGCGCTGTACTGTGTCGTGCCCCGCTGATTGCAAATAGCTTCGTACAGCGAGCGCTACAGCATAATGTCGGTGAAAAAATCACTCCATTTGCGCAAGCAAGAGATGAGTTTGAATATGATTATCTAGTGGATTTATTGCAGCAAACGGGAGGCAATGTGACCCATGCGGCAAAACTTGCGGGTCGTAATCGCTCTGAGTTTTATAAACTGTTGAATAAACATCATCTAGAAGCCACTGCGTTTAGAGCGTTGATTAGTGAGTAAATCGTTTTGCTTATCGTTCTGTTTATCGTTTTCAGGGTTAGCGATTGAGAGTCCTTTCGTGTTGTAGAAGACTACCGCTATAAACTACTTGATGTCTCAGATATAATCATCGGCCAACAGCTAAGTAGATAAATTAAGCAGATGAGATGTATATGAATATTAATGATCTACCCGAAGATGCGGGCATTATAATTTGCGGCCACGGAAGCCGTGCGAAAATATCGGAAGAAGAATTTAGTTTGCTGGCGACGGGTTTGCGTGCGCGAGTGCCGAGCCTAAAAGTAGAGTATGGATTTTTAGAATATTCTGCACCGAACATTCATATGGCGCTAGATCGTTTGGTGGCGCAGGGCGTTAAAAAAATCTATGCGGTGCCGGGTATGTTGTTTGCCGCTACCCATGCACAAAACGATATTCCATCAGTCCTCACCACCTATCAGCAAAAGCATGAAGGTTTAGAAATTGAATATGGCCGCGAGCTAGGTTTGCATGATGAAATGATTAGCGCGTTTCAAATGCGTATTCTCAATGCCTTGGGCTATGAGCACGCACCAGAAGTGGGTGAGTTATACGACACTATGTTGGTTGTGGTTGGGCGCGGCACTTCGGTTACTTCGGCCAATGCGGAAGTCGCTAAGTTAACCCGTACTGTTTGTGAAAACTTAGGTTTTGGCTGGGCCGAAACGGTTTACTCCGGTGTCACCTATCCGTCTGTGGGTCGTGGTTTAGAGATGGCATTAAAGCTAGGCTATAAAAAAATCGTTGTCGCACCTTACTTCTTATTTGGTGGGCGTTTAATCGACCGTATTATGGGGTATGTAGATAAAGTTGCTAGTGAAAATCCAGAAGTGACTTTTGCGCGGGCAGATTATTTGCGTGACCAAACCCACGTCATTAATACATTTATGGAAAGAATTAATGAGACTATTTTAGGGCAGTCGGCACAGGGGGGGCAGCTGAGCTTAATGGAAGATTTTACCCAGCGTCTAGCCCGCGGTGAAGTGGACGTACATCATCATCATGCTGAATTTCAGCCCGAAGCGGAACATGATCATTCTCACTCACATGATACTCACTCACATGATACTCACTCACATGATACTCATTCCCATGATCATTCTCACGGCCATAGCCATGCGCCGTATAAGCATATTGGTCATCCTAATGGCCCGCGCACGATGATTAACGAGAATATCTGTTGTTGTTTTATGTGGCAGTTTCCACAGCATATTATCGACGAAGAAAAAGCGGTCAAAATAGAGCTGCCAGGTACGCCAGCGTGTAAAAAATCTTAGCGATAAAACTGGTCTGCTCGTTCGGGCTACTCGGGTGAAAACCCGTCTAGCCCTGTATGCTTGCGAATAGTAGATACATAAATAACTATCATATGCGCTATTGCATATTTGCTGTTACAATCTCGCCCAACGACTTAGGTGCTCTGGTGTTGATTTCTGCATGATCAGTAGATTGAAGACTAAGAGATAATCGGGAAGTACGGTATGTTGATGACACGTTATCTATTGCGCGTCATCGATAAACTCCGTCGCTGCCCCCGCATCGGTTAAGAGAAAGCTTACTGGGTATTTTTGTATTACCTAAGCCACTGAGCAGCGCCGCAAAGCGACTGTTTGGGAAGGCGTAAGTCCTGTGTAATGACGTTTGTCTATTGCAATTCTCTTGTAGCCCGAATACCGGCCTAGCTCATGACTTCGTATGCACGGTGGGTGCATAAACAAGGAACTACATCATGTTAATAACCAATATTATCCCTCTTTTGTTTTCTCCGCCTATACCGGCGCACGTACTGATTCGCCTGCCATACGCGGTAATACATCGCTAAATATGTTCTTATAGGGCTAACTAACATGAGCATTTTCTTGACGATGAGTGCTTGTGCGGTTTTATCGGCTAGATGTGATCTAGCATACGTAGAGATAACAATATGACGACCTCATTATTACCTCAGCAATTTCCTTTCACTGCCGTTGCGGGCCAGCCGCTATTCAAGCTGGCGTTGATTTTGGCTGCGATTAATCCACGTATCGGCGGTGTCTTGGTGAGTGGGCCTAGAGGCTCAGCTAAATCTACCTTGGCTCGCGCCTTGGCGGATGTATTGCCTGTTCAGAGCGCTGCAGATAAATCACATACACGAAAGACACCTCCGTTCATTACTTTGCCTTTAGGCGCTAGTGAAGAAAGTGTTATCGGTACGATTAATTTACAGCAAGTATTACAAGATAAGAAAGTCGAGTTTCAGGCAGGCTTGTTAGCCAAGGCTGATGATGGCATTTTATATGTAGACGAAGTTAATTTATTGCCAGATCATTTAGTGGATTTGCTGTTAGATGTCTCGGCGAGCGGTGTCAATATTGTCGAGCGCGATGGTGTGAGTCATTCACATCGCGCTAACTTTATTTTGTTGGGGACCATGAACCCCGATGAAGGTGAGTTGCGGCCACAGTTGCAAGATCGTTTTGGTTTGTCCGTAGAGCTAACGCCGTATTATTCTATCGAAGAGCGCATGTTAATTGTTCGCTTACGTGAGCAGTTTGATAAAAATCCTGCGAATTTTTCTCAGCAATATCAAGAGCAACAACAACAGCTAACCTTGCAAATTTCACACGCGCAACAATTATTGGCGACCGTTGAATGTGCAGATCAATGGCGAGAGTATATTGCCCACCGCTGTGCGGAAGCGAATGTAGATGGTGTGCGCGCGGATATTATTTGGCATCGTGCGGCAGTGGCACATGCGGCTTGGCAGCAACGTGAAAGCGTGAGCGAAGAAGATGTGAATGCGGTTGAGGAATTAGTATTAGCGCATCGCCGCCAACATTTATCACCTCCCAGCTCTTCGTCGCCCAATCATCAACCGCCTACACCGCCATCATCGAAAGAGCAAAAACAAGAGCACCAAAAAAAGCCTTCACAAAAAAAACATTCATTTTCTCGCCCGCCGGAAAGCAGAGAAACAACGCAGTCGTCAGTTAATGATCAGAGTGAAGAGGGTTCTCAGTCGGCAGGTGACTGGGGCAGTATGCAAGCAATGGAGCAAACAACGGCATCGGTAGAGTATTCTGCTCTTGCCCAAAAGTTAGCCGCGTTAACATCTGTGCCAAAAAAACAATCAGCTCGTTCAGCCCGTGTATCCAATCAAAATACTTCAAAAAAATCAGGTGTCGAACTAGATTCAAAAATAGCATCAGGCGTAAACAAAAAAGCATCCGCCAGCCAAAAAATACATTGGTTTCAATCCTTGTTAGCAAATGTTGGCGAATGGCCATTAAAAACGTTTCGTTATTATCCAAAGAAAACCCAGCAACCAGTACTACATTTGTTCTTGCTGGATACCTCTGCATCAACGTTGCAAAATCAATGGTTTGCCCAAGCGAAGGCAAGTATTGTTTCTATTGCTGAAAAAATTTACCTCGATAGAGAGCAATTAACGGTGATGGGTTTTGGTAATCAAAAAGTAGACATGTTATTGCCGCAGCGCCGCGCGCCAAAATCATTAAAAGCATGGTTGGATGCTATTCCAGCCGGTGGTGGAACACCCTTGCGCGATGTGATTCAACAGGCATACCAATTTCAGGAGCAACACATTCGTCGCTTGCCTAGTTTACACATAAAAACCTACTTAGTGACGGATGGCCGAACGTCACAAGTTACGAGCGATTTAACCTTGTTGGGTGATGTCGTCGTGATAGACATTGAATCCTCACCCGTTAAGCGAGGTAAGGCCAAGCAGATAGCTGATGTACTGAAAGCACATTACTTACCTTTGGCAACGTAGCTTAAAATATGACAAAAAATCTGTCATGCCGAAATTGATTCGGTATCTAAAGACGATAAAAAAATGCGAGTAAATTAAATGACCGATCAAGAACATAAGCAACGAATGGTAAAACGTAAAGAAGTCATGGACGCAAAAATTGCTAAAGCTACAGAAGAGCGTGGCGTATTAATTTTGTTAAAAGGTAATGGAAAAGGCAAAAGCAGCTCGGCTTTCGGTACGATGTTGCGCTCAGTAGGCCATGGCAAAAAATGCGCAGTGATTCAGTTTATTAAAGGCCGATCTGAAACCGGTGAATATAAGTTTTTTAAAGATCACCCACAAGTAGAATGGCATGTAATGGGACATGGTTTTACATGGGAAACGCAAGACAAAGAGCAAGATATCAAAGCCGCACAGCAAGCGTGGGCAGTGGCTGAAAAATTATTGCAAGACGATAGTTATGACATGCTGGTGTTTGATGAAATGAGCTATATGTTTAAGTACGATTATTTAGATGTAGCGCCAGTCGTCGCCGCGTTACAACAGCGCCCGAAAAAACAAAACGTTATTATTACTGGGCGCACCATGGCATTGCCATTACAAGATATCGCAGACACTATATCGGTCGTACAAGATGAGCGTCATGCGTTTCGTTTAGGCGTGAAAGCACAAATAGGTATTGAATATTAATGTCGACTGATCTATCAACGGTTTCTTGTCCCGCTTTATTTTTAGCGGCTCCCGCGTCGGGTCAGGGAAAAACCACTATTACGGCTGCACTAGCAAGATTGCTCACGCGCCAAGGTAAAAACGTCCACGTATTTAAAACGGGGCCGGATTATCTTGATCCACAAATATTAGAGCAGGCGTCCGGTAACCCCGTTAAACCGCTAGACTTGTGGATGGCTGGTGATGCATGGTGTCAAAAACAATTATTTTTAGCCGCACTAAGCGCTGATATTATTTTGATTGAAGGGGCTATGGGTATGTTCGATGGTGATCCGTCGAGCGCTGATTTAGCGGCCCGCTTTTCGATCCCTATGGCTATCGTCATGGACGTAAAAGGCATGGCACAAACCGCTGCCGCTATAGCGACAGGTTTAGCTAAGTTTCGCGATGATATTACTGTAGCCGGATTGTTAGCGAATAATTGCGGATCAGATAGGCACCGTGAGTTAATAGAAACTGCGCTGCCAGACGACTTGCCGTTGCTGGCAAGCCTCGCACGATCAGAAGAGATTGCATTGCCAGAGCGCCACTTAGGCTTGGTTCAGGCAGAAGAGGTCGCCGAAGAATTAGAGCAGCGGTTTGAGGCCGGTGCGGATGGGTTGGAAGACGCGGGTGCGCAAAATATTCTTAAACAGTTAGCGCCAGTGACGTTTACTGATGTAGAGATAGCGCCGGTACAAGCTGTCATTCATAAAGACTTAAACAACGTTACCATTGCGATAGCTAAAGATGCGGCTTTTAGTTTTATCTATCCGTCGAACCTTGAGTTACTAAAAAAGATGGGGGCGAATATTATTTTCTTTTCGCCATTGAAAGATACTACGCTACCGGAAGCTGACGCTTTATGGTTGCCCGGCGGCTATCCAGAATTACACGCAGCAACTTTATCAAAAAATATTTCTTTGTTGGATGATATAAAAGTATTCTTTGAAAAGAAAAAACCGATACTGGCAGAATGCGGCGGCTTTTTATATTGCCTAGAAACCCTGACGGATCTCAATGACGTTACGTACCCTATGGCTAATATCTTATCGGGGCATGGTGCTATGCGAGGTAAGCGGGGTTGCCAAGGTATGCAGACTGCCCCGTTACCCGAAGGTGATGTGTGTGGTCATGCGCATCATCGCTCTCGTAGTAGCGATACCCCAACACCGATTGCGCATGGAAAGCGACAGCGCCACCCGGCACCGGGCGAAGCCATTTATCGTCAAGATGGATTGACAGCCACCTACTTACATTTGTTTTTTACTTCAAATCCCGATGCGATTGCTCAGCTCTTTCTCTCAAATAAGAGTAAAAATAGCAGTGTTACAGCAGAGGTTACTAATCAGGAGATTCCCCTTGTTTGAGCTATTTTCTACCGTGCCATCAGAAGCTATACCATTACTCTTGTTAGGTCTGGGTTTAGGTTTACTGCACGCACTTGATGCGGATCATATTATGGCAGTGTCTATTTTTAATAATAGTAATCCTAGTGTTAAGCGCACTCTATTTTTTGCCCTGTTTTGGGCGCTAGGGCATGGCGGCATTTTAATTGTGGGCGGTTTGTTGTTGTTCGGTTTGGGCATCAGTATTCCTGAAAACTTAGCTTTTGTTGCCGAAGTATGTGTTGCTTTACTCTTAATTGGTTTAGGGATTTATTTTATTTGGCAATTGCGATATCAATATATTCGCATTGAGCAGCACCGCCACGGCGATATCGTGCATACGCATTTATACACGGACAAAGATCATGCTGAAAATAAAGCCAGTAATATAGATGGTCACATAGATGAAAAAATAGAAAACCCTATCGAAGATCACATAGCAAACCATAAACCGGTCATGGTAGGCGTGTTACATGGCTTAGCGGGAAGTGCGCCAGCATTAGCACTCATTCCTGCCGTTGGTTCAGGACAGTTAGCGATTGCCATCAGTTACTTACTTTTATTCTCGTTTGGAGTGATTGTTTCTATGCTGGCCTTTGGTCTTGGGTTCACTTATCTTCAATCGTTTTTTTATCAGCGCTATCAAACCATATTTCAATGGATGCGTGGTGCGCTCGCCTTCACTGCCATCGTCGCCGGTGGTATGTTGCTACTACGCACGGTGTAATGTAAATCTATGTGGAAAGAGAGCAGTGAAGAGCCGCAACCGTTACGCACTGGTTTAACCACGGGTACTTGTGCGACTGCGTGCTGTGTTGCTGCGGCTCACCATTTATTATCTCGCCTGAATAAAGAAAAAAAAGACATAGACAAAACCATTTTTTCGCCTAAGCAAGTTAGTATTACCTTGCCAAAAGGCAAAATTGTAGAGTTAACGATTGGCAGCTATTCACCTGTCATCAGTGGCGTAGAAAATAATATCGTCAGTGATAGTGAGCACCTTGTCAAAACAACGACTATAAAGGATGCCGGCGATGATCCTGATGCGACCCATGGCGCCACGGTTTTTGTTGAGCTTAGTTTACAAGATAAAAACCATATAACTTTTTCTGCTGCAGAGGGTGTGGGCACGGTCACCCGCGATGGGCTGGCGCTAGCCATTGGGGAACCAGCCATTAACCCTGTGCCACGTAAGATTATGCTAGAGCATTTGCAAGATGTTGCTAAAGAATATGCTTACCAAGGCGGGTTTTCTGTTGCCGTAGGTATTGAGAATGGTGAAGCTATTGCACAAAAAACCATGAATCCTCGTTTGGGTATTATGGGGGGATTATCCGTGTTAGGCACTACCGGTATTGTGCGGCCTTTTTCTTGTGCTGCGTGGATAGCCTCTATTTTTCAAGGGATGGATGTCGCTACCGCTAATGGTATTGATCATCTGGTGGCGACGACAGGTAATACCAGTGAAGAGACGATAAAAAATCATCACGAAAAATTAGGGTCACCTCTGTCTGATATGGCCTTAATCGAAATGGGTGATTTTGCTGGTGCGGTGTTAAAACACAGTAAAAAAGTCGCTATTAAGCAGCTGACGTTTTGTGGCGGTATCGGAAAAATAAGTAAGCTCGCTAACGGCCATATGGATTTAAATAGCCGTGTATCGGCTATTGATTTTCAGCACATGGCAGACATTGCTCAATCATTAGGTGCGGATGAAACTCTGTTAGAAAAAATAATACAGGCAAATACCAGTGTCGAAGTATTACAGTTGTGCCAGCAACACAATATACCTATTGGTGATGCTTTGTGTGAACAGGCATTAATTGTCGCACGGAAAAAAATTGCACGAAAAACAATTTCACGAAAAACCCCCTCAGACAATATTATACTGACGGTTTGGGCAATAGATCGAAAAGGCTGTTTTGTGGGTTATGCTAGTGATAAAACTGCCGGTGATAAAATAGATAATAACGTAAGTGATAGGCCCGCATAATGACAATTTTATTGTTAGGTGGTACAGCCGATGCTAGGCACTTGGCCGATCGTTTACTGCAACAAGGTGTTGCAATCATCTACAGTGTTGCGGGTTTAGTACGAACCCCTGATATGGCTTGTGATATTTTGGTTGGCGGTTTTTCTGCTTTAGGCGGCTTGGCGCAGTATGTGGATGAAAAAAATATTAGCATGATTGTTGATGTCACTCATCCTTATGCAAAAAAAATGACGCAAACGGCGATGATGGTTGCAGAAGAAAAAGATATTGCCTATGTGCGGTTTCATCGTCCCGCATGGCTGCCACAGGCAGCAGATAAATGGCTTGAGGTGAGCGAGTGGGATGAAGTGCTAGACAATATTAAGCACGCGACATCAGTGTTTTTAACGGCGGGGCAGTTAAGCCAAGAGCAAATAAATAGCCTGCATCAAAATCACTCAAATCAAACACCTACTCAAAAACAGATTTTACGCACAGCAGTTAAACCATCGGCTATATTGCCCGCGTCTATGACATGGGTAAAAGCCATTGGCCCGTTTAGCTACCAGCAAGAGCTAACGACTATTCAGCAATATAATATTGATATGATCGTGAGTAAAAACAGTGGCGGGGATTCAACAATAGAAAAGTTAAATGTCGCGAGAGAAAAAAATATTCCAGTAGTGATGTTGTCACGACCTCAGGTGGGCATACCGCTTGTGTTCAAAGAGACTGTCTTTGATGATATAGCGCAGTGTGAAGCCTATATAATTAAGCAGTATAGAAACTAAATTAAAATTTCGTCATTCCGGAAAGCGTTTTTGCTTATCCGGAATCTAGTTAGATAAAATACTAGCGAAATACTTGAAAAGAATACCCTATGCTCAAGACACGCTGTGAATATATCCCTATACGCTCGTCGTCGGCATCCATGCCTCCGATGGTCTTGATCATAGGGTATTTTTTTCTTTCGGCTCAGTAGTATGTATGGATATCGGATCAGTCCGGTATGACGAGAGTAAGTAGTGTAATAGAGTATAAAAAAATGAGTGCGATAACCAATGATGTTTGATTACCAAATAGATCCTAAAAAAATCGAACAAGAGAGCTTTCGGCAGATACGCCTAGAGACCGATCTCGATGCGTTTGATCGCGAGCAACAGCAAGTGGTAATGCGTATCGTCCATAGCATAGGATTGCCCGATGTGGCACAGCAGGTACGCTTTAGCCCTCTCGCGTGTCAGCAAGGTATGGCGGCATTAGAAAAAAATACGGCGATTCTTTGTGATGTGGAAATGGTGAAGCAGGGGATTACCAAGCGTTTAATTCAACAAGAACCCTTGTGTTATCTTAATAAGTCTTCTGCTATTCATGCCGCAAAAGCGAATGGCGAAACGCGCTCGATGGCGGCGGTTAATTATTGGCAAACACATTTAAAAGATAGTGTAGTGGTTATTGGTAATGCGCCGACGGCATTGTTTCGATTACTTGAATTGATTCAGCAGGGAGCCGCTAAGCCTGCGCTTATTATAGGTATGCCTGTGGGTTTTGTCGGTGCAGCGGAGTCTAAGCAAGCTTTGTGGGATGCACATCAATCATTAGGTATTGAATGTATTACAGTTTTAGGCCGTATGGGGGGGAGTGCCGTTTCCTCTGCTACCTGTAATGCGTTGTTGCGCTGTAATGTGGGAGAGTACTATTAAGCACTCAAGTAAACAGACAGCTAAGCAGACAGCCAAATCGGCAGCTACTCATATGGTGCGAAATAACACGATACATGTGGTGGGTTTAGGTGTTGCAAAAAATGCAAGTTCAGCTGAAATAAAAAAGGCATACAGAAAAAAGGCAATACAATATCATCCAGATAAAAATCCTGGTGATAAGACTGCTGAATCAAACTTTAAAAAAGCTGCTGAGGCATATGAAGTTTTAAGTGATCCAAACAAAAAATCTAAATATGATCAATTTGGTCATAGTGCTTTTGATGGAGCAGGTGGATTTGGAGGAGGAGGTGGAATGAATATGGATGATATATTTAGTCAATTTGGAGATATTTTTGGAAGTGCATTTGGATCATCCTTTGGAGGCTTTGGAGGTGGAGGTCAAAGAGTTTCTAAAGGTTCTAATCTTAGAATAAGAGTTAAGTTAAACTTAGATGAAATTATTAATGGTGTAGAAAAAAAAATTAAAGTTAAACGTAAAACTCTATCTCCTGATTCAAAGTTTTCTACCTGTTCTTCATGTAATGGTTCAGGTCAAGTTTCAAGAATAACAAATACTATTTTAGGCCGAATGCAATCAACATCAATATGTCCTACATGTAATGGTTCAGGTCAATCAATATTATCTAGAGCTCCTGGTTCGGACTCTAATGGAATGCTAAATTCTGAAGAAACAGTATCAATTAAAATTCCTGCTGGAGTTGAAGAAGGTATGCAGTTAAAAGTTTCGGGTAAAGGAAACGATTCAAATAATCCAAGTGGTGTTTCAGGGGATCTTCTAGTTCTAATTGAAGAATCTCAGGATGATCTATTTACTAGAGATGGAAAGCATCTTCATTATGATTTATACATTAGTATTTCAGAGGCTGCCCTTGGAATATCTAAGGATATTCACCTAATAGATGGAAAGGTTAGAATTAAACTTGAATCTGGA
>UPTG01001631.1_pt1 | contig 16375 bp, 22 predicted proteins | sample 2160121 | NCBI WGS metagenome assembly UPTG01 (sample SAMN06266255, study PRJEB28933) | marine metagenome | isolation source: Columbia River Estuary | place: USA:Columbia River Estuary, USA | collected 2014-07-27
GAAGAAGGTGATTAAAATTATTTGGTCATGCAACTCATGAAGGGAGATTTATCTAGCATCAAGAGAAAAAAATTGACTATGTATCAGATTATGTATATCTCAGCTAGTATTGTCGCTGGATTACATAAAATTCACATTATGTATATTGTTCACAAAGACATTAAGCCTGATAACATTCTTATTGATGAACATGGATAACTTTACATTTCTGATTTTGGAATTTCAACAACTTGGACTTCTGCATAGTCAATTGAAACTTAAGATAGTTCGGGAACCCTTGGATATATGGCTCCAGAAGTGATGTGTAAGAATAATCATGGGATAACTGTTGATTATTTTGCGGTTGGTGTAATAGCTTTCGAATGCATGTACGGCCAAAGACCATATCAAGGCTCCGCTAGAAAAGAAATTCGTGACGCAATACTAGCCAAATAAGTTAAAATTAATAAAGAAGATATTAATATTTACCAAAAAACGAAGTATTTAACTCAAAATTTTGTGTTTTTCAATATTCTGAATTTTTGCAGGAAAAAAATTAAATACAATGAAACCCTACCTATAATTCTTGGGAAGTTTTATTCGAATACCGCTAACGTAGATGAAAGCATCAAAAGTAATGTACAAGAATTCTATGAAATTGATTCTATAACACGTGAAATCGTCAACTCTATGGATTCCAGAACAATTATTATTAATAGAGGGAACTATAAATTACCCATAGAATTAAAAAACTTATGTTTAGATAACAATTTACCCTATATAGAACTAAGCCCAACTTTTGAAGTTCTTAAAAATTCTGGAATCATCTTTGATAAATGGAATGCAACTAACAAATTTGGACATTGGCAACATTCAACGCATAAAGCTATTGGAGTGGAAATTGCCAATGAGATGAGTAATATAATTCAAAAACAACTAAATGGCTTAGCTCATATGACGGAAGGAACAAAGAACCTCAATATCTTCCCGTTAAGTTCCCTGTTTTGCTTAATCATGGTGCTGAAGGTATCGCAGTAGGTTTGGCTTGTAAGATATTGCCTCATAACTTCAATGAATTAATAGATGGAAGCATAAAACACCTTAAAGGAAAAAGTTTTAAGCTTTATCCTGATTTTCAAACTGGTGGAAGTATAGATATAAAAAATTATAATGATGGAAATAGAGGAGGGAGAGTTAAAGTTAGGGCAATGGTTGAAAAATATGATAAAAATACAATCATAATTAAACAGATCCCCTACGGTACTACTACCGCATCATTGATAGAGTCAATTATTAAAGCTTCCGAGAAGGGGAAACTTAAGATTAAAAAAATTGAAGACAATACCTCCTCAGATGTAGAGGTTCTAGTTTATTTACCTTCAGGAGCATCAATGCAAAAAAGTATAGATTCTCTATTTGCTTTTACACAATGTGAAGTATCCATATCTCCTTTATGTTGTATTATATCAGATAATAAGCCTGAGTTTATTGGAGTTAGAGAAATACTTAAGACATCTACTGATAACACTAAAGGATTATTAAAGAAGGAATTAGAAATTCAATTAAATGAATTGGAGAGTCAATGGCATACTATATCACTTGAAAGGATTTTTATTGAAAATAGAATATATAGAGATATAGAAGAGAAGACTACCTGGGATGAAGTTATATCTACTATTGATTTAGGTTTAGAACCTTTTAAGAAGAATCTTAAAAGAGAAGTATCTGTAGATGATATAAAAAAATTAACTGAAATTCCAATTAGAAAAATTTCAAAATTTGATCTTAATAAAGTTAAGGAGAAGCTTAGTCATATTGAGATTAACATAGAGGAGGTTAAAAATAATCTTAATCATATAATTGATTATACAATTCAGTATTTTACTCATCTTAAAAAAAATTACGGAAAAGAAAGAAAGAGAAAAACTATAATAGAGGAGTTTGATGATCTAGATAAAAAGAAAATATCGATTAAAAATCAAAAGCTTTATGTAAATAAAGAGGAAGGGTTTATAGGAACCTCCTTAAAAAAAGATGAATATATATCAGATTGCTCTGATTTAGATGATGTAATTATTTTTACAAAAGAGGGAATAATGAAAGTTGTAAAAGTTGATAGTAAAGTGTTCATAGGTAAAGATATTCTTCATGCTTCTTTGTTTAATTCAGATTTTAAGGAGAAAACTTATAATTTAATTTATAGAGATGGAAAGAATGGTACTTCATTTATGAAAAGATTTAAGATCTCTGGAGTAATTAGGGATAAAGAATATAATTTAACTCAAGGAAAGGAAAGTTCGGAAGTTCTGTATTTTAGTGCAAACACAAAAGGCATTGCAGATGTAGTTACTATTCACTTAAGAAAGCGTGCTTCAATTAAAAAGACTAAATGGGAGGTTGATTTTGCAGACTTAGCTATAAAAGGGAGAGATTCTAAAGGTAATATTGTTACTAAGTACAGTATTAGAAAGGTTTCCTACAGGGAAAAGAATTCTATCGAAAAAAAAGTTAAAAAAATTGATGAGATTGAAGTTAATGATGAGGAACAAGTATCTAATGATAATGAGGAAAATCAAACAAAATTAAATTTTTAAAATGAAAAAAAATCTACTTATAAGTTTATTAGTCTTATTGACATCTTGTGCAATCAATGACAAGTCAATGGATAATTCAGCAAATGCTCAAAGTTTTCTCGATAACATCATAACTAACCCTGAAAAAGCAAAATCACTATTGCATGATGATTTTACTTTTGCTTGGATGGGTGTGATAGAACAAGGTGGTAAAATATGGAATAAAGAAAATCTATTTGATGAATATTTTTCAAATATTATACCAGCGATTCTTCCTAATGGAATAATTCTTAAAACTGTAGATTCGATCTCAGATGAAAATGGAGTTGCAATTATTCAGGTTGGAGATGCTGAAGGTAAAAATGGAGAGTACGATAATAACTATGTTTGGATATTTAAATTTAAAGATGGTCTAATTCATTCCCTTCGAGAATATAATAGTGATATACTAGTCGCTGAAAGATTATATGATTATAAGCTAATTCCTTTAGACTAATTCTATTCAGAAATTTTTGTTACTGATCCTCTGCTTATTTTTTGAGCATCACTAACCTGTGAATACTCGAAATCATATTTCTCTCCGTATGTTCTAAGAATCTTAATTCTGATAGGTCTTTTTTCTTGGTTAGTCCTTGGATTAATTTTGGTTAATAAAAATTCACAGTTATTCACCCAACTTATTGTAGATGAATCCTCTATTCCATTATACATTTCAATTTCAAATTCATTAGTTCGTGTAAATGTGGATTTGACTATAGAATCATTAATTGATGTTGAGAATTCAAAAACACCAGTTTTAAAATCTAAACAATTTCTTTCAACAGAATAACAGGAGGTTAGAAGTAGTGATAGAATAATTACTTTTTTCATTCTAGAGTTTATCAATTTGCTCAAATTTATTGTTTTCGTAGATAATAATAATCGATTTAACCTTATTATTAGATTCTTTAACAGAATCTTGAGTAATATCTATGTCTTTCTCTGAAAAAAGATCACTAGGGACCTCTAGTGAGGTATTTTCTTGTTGAGATTGACCAAATATTAGATAATCAGATGTAATATCATTAAAAGTGCTTGAAATTTTTGAGACAATATCAAGACTTGGATTATTTCTTTCAGAGAGTAGGTGAGAGATGGTAGATTTAGGTACTCCTATTTTTTCAGCAAATTCTGAGTTAGTTAGATTACTATCCTCTATTATACTTATTATTCTTTTTAGTATCTCCTTGTTATTCATCTTTTACTTTTATTATATTCTATAAGTTATTGATTTACAATGTTTTTAATATACTATGTTCACAATTGTAAACTTAAGAAACATTTGTAAAAGGACCAAATATTATTTGTAAAATACATGGAATAGGGTTTTGAGATAGATATAAAAAAAGTTTTAAAAAAATAAAAAAAATGATAATTTAGCAAGAACACTTATTGATATGCAAAAATTAGACGACGTTGACAGAAAAATACTTGATATTTTAATCGATAATACTAGAACACCATTTACAGATATAGCAAAAAGATTACTAATATCTGCAGGTACTGTTCATGTAAGAGTCAAAAAAATGGAGGATACTGGTATTATAAAGGGATCCTCACTAACGTTGGACTATAAAATGCTTGGATATAACTTTATTGCCTATATAGGTGTTTTAATTGATAGATCTAGAAGAACATATGAAATAATTGAAGAGCTAAAGAAAAAACCATATGTAACAGTTGCACATATAACAACTGGAAAATATAATATATTTCTTAAAATTAGAGCTAAAGGCACTGATCATGCCAGAGAAATTATTTTTTCTATTGATGATGTTGAGGGAGTTTTAAGAACTGAAACTATGATATCACTAGAGGAAAGTATAAATGATAAGAAAAGATTAATGAAAAGTATATTTAACGAATTATAAACTCTTGCTGTAAAATCTAAATGATTCTATAAAAAGTTCTTTCGTTATTTGCTGATCAACAACGGGAGTTCCTATGTTTTTCATCAATACAAAGTTAACCTTATCTCCTTCATTTTTTTTATCATAAATCATAAGATCATGTATTTGCTCAACATCCTTATCAGAGAAAGTTACAGCATTAAAATATTCAGAAAAAGTTTTCTTTATATTTTCTAAATCTTCTAATGGAAAATTTAGCTTCTTGTGAGAAATGTATAATTCAGTTATAAGACCTACTATAATGGCCTCTCCATGTTTAAGTTCATTTAAGCTAGATGTCATATAAGAATATGACTCTACAGCATGACCTATGGTATGTCCTAAATTAAGAACCTTTCGTTGATTAGATTCAAATCTATCTGACTCTACTATTTCTTTTTTAATTTCAGAGTATTTCTCAATCACAAAGGTTACATCTTTATAAAAATCTAATTTTAATAAAGAATTAAAATTTAGCTCTTTTTTATTAGTAAGTAAACTATGCTTAAACACCTCTGCATAACCATTTAGAAACTCATCTTTAGAGAGAGTGGTAAGATAGTCTCTATCTAAAATTACTTCTGAAGGTTCACTAAATACACCTATTTGATTCTTTAATAACTTGAAGTCAACACCAGTCTTTCCTCCATGAGCAGCATCTACCATTCCAAGTAATGTAGTAGGTATATTGATAAAAGCTATTCCCCTTAAGTATGTTGAAGCAACAAATCCACCCATGTCAGTAAGAACACCTCCACCCAAATTAATTAACAAGGATTTTCTATCTGCATTATAATTATTAAGGCTATCCCATATTTTTAAACAAGTATCTATATTCTTGTTCTGCTCTCCTGAATTAATTATTATTTTACTAAACTCTCCAATCTTAGTTTTTTTAATAAAAATATCTAAACAAAATTTATCAGTATTATCATCGACTAAAACAAATATTGAAGAAAATGCTTTGGAGGTTAACTTTTCTTTTAGTGATGAATATTGATCTGTTTTCATTAATTAATTTTCATTAGATTTACTCCAAAATTAGGTATTTATTTTATGCTTTTAGACAATACTGAAAATGGTTTTATACTTAAATCAAACTTTGAATTAAAAAAAGCCTACTTTTTATTTAAAATTATCTCCAATAGAGCTCTTACTAATATTGGAAAGAATGCTCTGGAACTTTCTTTAAAATTAAAACTCCCCATACTCTTTATTGTTAAAGGAACTGTTTTTGAACAATTTTGCTCTGGAGAAACATTAGATGAATCTTTTAAGACTGTTCAGAAACTTTATGAAAAAAATGTTAAAAGTTATCTTCACTATTCAGTTGAAGGACTAGAAAATGAAGAATCTTATGACTTATCCGTAAAGGAGGTTTTGAATTCAATTGATTTTGTAGCTAAAAGAAATATTCTCGATTTTACAGTATTTAAACCTACTGCTATTGCTAGTTCTAAAATTCTTCAAAAGGTTTCTGAAAATAAAGAACTAGATGAACGCGAAAGGGAATTATTTAACAAGGCCGTTGAAAGATTTAATGAAATATGTTCACTTGCTCATGAAAGAGATGTAAAAATATTAGTTGATGCTGAAGAATCCTGGATTCAAGATGCCATTGATCAAATAGTTTTGAAAATGATGTTAAAGTATAACAAAGAAAAAGCTATTGTTTATAATACATCTCAAATGTACAGACACGATAGACTCAAATATCTTAATAGTCTAAAAGAAATTGCCAAAAAAGAACAAATTTTCATTGGTATTAAGCTAGTTCGAGGTGCCTATATTGAGAAAGAAAATAAAAGAGCTCTAAAAAATAATTACAAATCGCCAATATGTTCTTCAAAGCATTTAACCGATATTAATTTTAATGATGGAGCTGAATTTATTTTATCAAATTTAACATTGTTCTCCTTTTTCTCAGGAACTCACAATGAGAAAAGTATCTATAAAATCATTGATATTATGGACTCAAAAAAAATTGACAACAATGATTCAAAAATTTGGTTTGGACAGTTATATGGCATGAGTGATAATATATCATTTAATCTTGCTAAGAATGGATTTAATGTAATTAAATATCTCCCTTTTGGACCTATAAAAAAGGTTATCCCATATTTAATAAGAAGAGCTGAGGAAAACACTTCAGTAAAAGGTCAGACTTCAAGAGAATTAGAATTAATTAAAGCTGAATTAAAAAGAAGAAAAACTATCGAATCTCAATAGTTGCATTATCCTCACAATTAATAATAAATAGATCTTTATAATCTGTTTCAACAAAGTATATACCACATGGCTCTTCGTTAGGAGTGCTCTTGTTAAAGATCACTTTTCCATTAGAAATAATATTAATTAACTCAGTTTCACTTATAGAATCAATATTAGATTTTAATATTAATTCCTTAGATACAATATTATCTAGAACTCTAGCACTTGGACCATAATTACATGAGGTTCTCTTTCCATTAAAGATAAAAAAGAGAAAAATGATACCTATTATAAATCCAGTTGAGTAGTAGTATAATCTTTTTAAAATGCTCATTTAGTTTTTTCTATTATTCTTGATTCATTTTGTTTTGAGATAATAAATTTATCATACTTTGAATCTATTAATTTCTCAATCATATCTCCCCATTCTATTATACATAGATTACCAGATTCTAAATATTCAAACAACCCAATATCTTCAGTTTCACTTATATTCTTTAACCTATAAAGATCCATATGATAAACTACTTTATTCTGTTTAGTTCTATACTCATTAATTATCGAGAAAGTAGGGCTAGAAACATTGTCAATAACGTTCATTGATAAAAAAACCTCTTTAATTAAGGTCGTTTTACCAACACCCATTTCACCACTAATTAAAACTATATTGGTGTTAATATCTTTTTTAACATCTTCAGCAACCTCTTTTAATTGATTTATTTGAAATTTTATCTTCATATTAACGTGGCTAAATATAAGCATTTAACATAATTTTTTAATTTTGCAGATATGAATTTTACTGTCAGACAAATTGCAGATCAAATTAATGGAACTATAGTTGGTGATTCTGATGTTAATATTATTGGTATTTCGAAAATTGAAGAAGGCTCTAAAGGCTCATTGACGTTCCTTGCTAATCCAAAATACACCGAGTATATTTATTCAACAAATGCATCTGCTGCGATTGTCTCAAATGATTTTGAACCTAGTGAAAAAATTAAGATAACTTTAATTAAGGTTAAAGATCCTTATTCATCGTTTACGACTATTTTAGAATTATTTAATAAAGATAATGTCGAAAGAAAGGGCATAAGCAATTTAAGTGTCGTAGATAAATCATCTAAAATATCAGAAACTTCATTTATTGGATCATTTACAACTATAGGCAAGAACTCTATAATATCAAATAATTGTGTTATTGAAAATCAGGTATTTATTGGTGATAATGTCAAAATAGGTGATGGCACAATCATATATCCAGGTGTAAAAATTTTGGATGATACTATAATTGGAAAGAATTGTATAATTCATAGTTCTTGTTCTATTGGATCAGACGGATTTGGTTTTGCACCAAATGAAGATGGTAGTTACAAAAAGATTCCTCAAACAGGTAATGTAATTATAGGTGATAATGTTGAGATTGGCTCAAATTCTACAATAGATAGGGCAACATTAGGTTCTACAATTATAAATAATGGTGTGAAACTTGATAATCAAATTCAAATTGCTCATAACGTTGAGATTGGTGAAAATACAGCAATAGCTGCACAGTCTGGTATTGCAGGGTCAACTAAAGTTGGTAAAAACTGTATGATTGGCGGTCAAGTTGGTATTACTGGACATGTAAAGATTGGAGATAACGTTAAAATACAAGCTCAAGCTGGAGTCACCACAAACATTGAAAGCAACTCTAGAATAACTGGAACACCAGCTATTTCATATATAAATTACAACAAATCTTATGTTCACTTTAAGAATCTACATGAAATAGTAAAGAAAATTGATAATAAAGACTAATGATTAGAAGAACTGTTCCCCAAAAGACTATTTCAAAAGAATCATACCTTGAAGGTGTTGGATTGCATACTGGAGAAAATGTTAAACTTACATTTAAACCTGCTCCCTCAAATACAGGTCTAATTTTTATAAGAGAAGACATCACTGGTGATAACTCAATTGAGGCACATATTAAATATATATCTAACACAGATAGAGGAACAAATCTTGATAACGGTTCATTTCGAATTCACACCTCAGAACATGTTTTAGCTGCTTTAACAGGATTAGACGTAGATAATTGCTATATATCTCTAAATGGCCCTGAGGTTCCAATTATGGATGGATCCTCCAAGTTTTTTATTAAAGCAATTGAGGAAGCTAAAATAATTGAGCAGAATGCATTAAGGGAAGAATTCTTTCCATCTGAAAAAATCTCATATAGATGTGAAGATACAGGTAGTGTTTTATCTATAATACCAGATGAGACATATAAAATAGAAACTAAAATTGATTTCAACACTAAAGTTTTAGGTACTCAAACCGCATCTATTAAAGATATAAATGAATTTAAAGATGAGATATCAGCTGCAAGAACTTTCAGTTTTCTTCATGAATTAGAAGCACTACTTGAAAATGGTTTGATTAAAGGAGGTGATCTTAATAATGCTATTGTTTATGTAGATAAACCTCTTGCAAATAGCAATATGGATAGACTTAAAAAGGCTTTTAATAAGGAATCCATATCTGTCACCCCAAATGGAATATTAGATAATCTTAGCTTACATTATCCTAACGAAGCTGCAAGACATAAACTTCTAGATGTAATTGGAGACCTTGCATTAATTGGAATGAAAATTAGAGGAAAGGTTATTGCTGAAAAACCAGGTCATTCAATAAATGCTAAATTTGCTCAAAAGGTTTGTGAAGTGATAAAAGCAGATAAAAAAAATATTTTGCCAAAAATAGATTTTGATAAAAAGCCGTTAATGGATTCAAATCAAATAATGAACATTATTCCTCATAGACATCCTTTTTTATTAATTGATGAAGTTTTAGAGATTTCAAAATCACATGTGATAGGTCTTAGAAGAGTAGAAGAGTCTGAATCTTGGGTTAAAGGGCATTTTCCAGGAGCACCAGTCATGCCTGGAGTACTTCAAATAGAATTTATGGCTCAAGCTGGAGGTGTTTTAGTGTTAAACACTGTTCCAGATCCAGAAAATTATCTTACTTTCTTTATGAAAATGGATAAATGTAAATTTAAAAATACTGTGGTGCCAGGTGATATTCTTATTTGTAAATTAGAACTTATATCACCCATAAGAAGAGGTATAATTCACATGCAAGGTCAAACCTTTGTGGGAGATGAAATTAAAAGTGAAGGAGAGTTTATGGCAAAAATTATTAAAAAAGATACATTATGAATCAACCATTAGCTTACGTCCATCCAGGAGCAAAAATTGCTAAAAATGTTGTAGTTGAACCATTCTCTACAATTAATAATAATGTGGAAATTGGTGAGGGAACATGGGTAGGGTCAAATGTTACCATAATGGAAGGTGCTAGAATTGGAAAAAATTGTTTTATATACCCTGGTTCTGTTATTTCAGGTAATCCACAAGATTTAAAATTTGAAGGTGAAGACTCACTTTGTGAAATTGGAGATAATACTACCATTAGAGAATGTGTAACTATTAATAGAGGTACAAAAGATAGGGGAACTACAAAAGTTGGCTCAAACTGTTTGATTATGTCTTATTCTCACATAGCTCATGATTGTTTTGTAGGAGATCACTGTATTTTTTCAAATAACAGCACGCTTGCAGGACATATTACCGTTGGTGATTATGTTATTTTATCAGGATTTGTTGCCGTTCATCAATTTTGTAGAATAGGATCACACTCTTTTGTTGCTGGAGGATCTTTAGTAAGAAAAGATGTGCCTCCATATGTTAAAGCAGCTAGAGAACCATTATCATATGTTGGGATTAATTCTGTAGGATTAAGAAGAAGAGGTTTTGATATTAAAAAAGTTCATGAAATACAAAATATTTACAGGATACTCTTTCAAAAGAAATATAATAATACTCAAGCAATGGAGATTATTCAAGGTGAGTTAAATGCAACCCGAGAAAGAGATGAGATAATTCAATTTATTGAAAACTCTCAAAGAGGTATAATGAAAGGATATTTTCAAAGAAATTAACATATGGCAAGCACAAGTAGTGATATAAGAAAAGGTTTATGTATAAAGTATAACCACGACATTTATAAGGTAATTGAATTTCTTCATGTAAAGCCTGGTAAGGGTCCTGCTTTTGTTAGAACAAAGCTCAAAAGTGTTACAAATGGTAAAGTTCTAGACAATACTTTCCCATCTGGTCATAAGATTGAAGAAGTAAAAGTTGTCACAAGTCAATATCAGTTTCTTTATAATGACACAGATCATTTTCATTTTATGAATACTGATGATTATAATCAGATAACTATTGATAAGAATAAAATTGATCATCCAGGTCTTTTAAAAGAAGGTGAAAATGTTTCTATAATTATCAACTCAGACGACAATAATCCCTTATCTGTAGATATGCCTCTAAGTGTAGTACTTGAAGTTACTCATACAGAGCCAGGAATTAAGGGAAATACTGCTACAAATGCTACAAAACCTGCCACTTTGGAAACAGGAGCTTCTATTAATGTTCCTTTGTTTATTAATGAGGGAGATAAAGTAAAAATTGACACTGAAAAAGGTCAGTATATTGAAAGAATAAAATAAATTTGTCAAAAATATAGTAAATGAGTATTGTAGTTAATAAAAACTCTAAAGTTTTAGTTCAAGGATTTACAGGAAGTGAAGGAACTTTTCACTCTGAACAAATGATTGAATATGGAACAAACATTGTGTGTGGTGTAACCCCAGGAAAAGGTGGTACAAAACATCTTAATAAACCTGTATATAATAGTGTTGAAGACGCATTAAAGGTTGAGGATATTAATACTTCAATAATTTTTGTTCCCCCAATGTTTGCAGCTGATGCAATAATGGAATCGGCACAATCAAATATAGAGACTATAGTAACAATTACAGAGGGTATTCCTGTTGGTGATATGACTAAGGTGATAGCTTATATTGATGGAAAGAATATTAGACTTATTGGTCCAAATTGTCCTGGAATAATTACTCCTGAAGAAGCAAAAATTGGTATTATGCCAGGTTTTGTATTTAAGAAAGGTAATGTTGGAATTGTTTCAAAATCTGGAACTCTTACCTATGAAGCTGCTGACCAAGTAGTAAAGTCTGGTTACGGTATTTCTACGGCAATTGGAGTAGGAGGTGATCCAATAATAGGTACAACTCTTTTAGATTCTGTAAAATTATTTATGGATGATGATGAAACTGATATTATTGTGTTAATTGGTGAAATTGGTGGTCAACTAGAAAATGATGCTGCGAAGTGGATTAAAGATAATGGGAATAAGAAACCTGTAGTTGGTTTTATTGCTGGAGAAACTGCACCAAAAGGCAGGAAAATGGGACATGCTGGCGCTATAATTGGAGGTAAAGATGATACTGCATCTGCAAAAAAAAGAATAATGCGTGAATCGGGAATAAATGTTGTTGATTCACCTGCTGATATTGGTAAAACAGTAAAACAAATACTTAAATAATGAAACTACTTGAATCAAAGGTTGCAATAGTAACAGGTGGGAGTAGGGGTATTGGAAAAGCTATTTGTCAAACTTTTGCTGAAAATGGATGTGATGTAGCCTTTACTTACAATAACTCTAAAGAATCTGCTGAAAATTTAGCTAAAGAGCTCAAAAATATTGGAATTAATGCTAAGGCATACAAAAGTGATGCTTCAAGCTTTGACGATGCAACTCAACTTGTTGAGGATGTTATTAATGACTTTGGTAAGATTGATATACTAGTTAATAATGCAGGTATTAAAAAGGATAATCTACTTATGAGGATGAATAAAGAGGATTTTGATTCTGTTGTCAACACCAACTTATCATCTGTGTTTAATCTTACAAAAGCATCAATTAGAACTTTCTTAAAGCAAAGAAGTGGTTCAATAATAAATATAAGTTCTGTAGTTGGAGTTAAAGGAAACGCAGGACAATCAAATTATTCTGCTTCTAAAGCAGGTATTATTGGTTTTTCTAAATCTGTTGCTCTTGAACTTGGTTCAAGAAATATCAGGAGTAATGTAATTGCTCCCGGATTTATTGAAACTGACATGACAGACTCTCTATCAGAGGATGTTATTAATTCTTGGAAAGAAAGTATTCCCCTCAAAAGAGGTGGAAAGCCAAGTGATGTAGGAAATGCATGTGTATTTCTTGCTTCAGATATGTCTAGTTATATTACTGGGCAAGTGCTCCATATAGATGGAGGAATGTTAACTTAAAAATTAAAAATTAAATGAAAAATTTACCAAATATAGGTTTACCTATTATTTTATTAGCACTATTCTTAATTGTATTTATATCTAGATCATCTGTGAACATCGGGTCAGGTCAAGCAGGAGTCTTATTTAAAACAATAGGTGGTGGTGTAGTAACTGATGCTCCTCCAATAGGAGAAGGTTTTAAAATTATTGCACCTTGGAATAGGGTTATAACTTATAATGTTAGACAACAAGAAGCTCTTGAGAGAATGCAGGTACTATCATCAAATGGTCTTGAAATAAGTTTAGATATCTCTATTTTATATCAACCATTATACGACGAACTTGGTCTTTTACACCAAACTAAAGGTCAAAATTATTTAAACTCAGTTCTACTGCCTAATATTAGAGCTGTTGCAAGAAGTGTTGTAGGAAGATATACACCGGAACAATTATACTCAACTAAAAGAGATGCTATTCAAAATGAAATTTTTGAAGAAACACGTGATAATGTTTTATCACAATATATTCAGTTAAACTCTGTTTTAGTTAGAGATGTAACATTACCAACTGCTATAAAAGAAGGTATTGAAAGAAAATTAGTTCAAGAACAAGAATCTCTAGAATATGAGTTTAGACTTGTTAAAGCTGAACAAGAAGCTGAGAGACAAAGAATTGATGCTGAAGGTAAAGCTATTGCGAATAGAATTCTAAGTGCATCATTAACTGAAAGAATTCTTAAAGAGAAAGGTATAGAAGCAACATTAAAATTATCTGAATCACCTAACGCAAAAGTTATTGTGATAGGTTCAGGTGAGAGTGGATTACCTATTATTTTAGGAGGAAATAACTAATCAAATTTAAAAATCTGCAAGTTATCTTGTAGTCTTTTAAGAATAATATTCATCATTCTTTTATTTAAGGATGATGAATTTTTTTTATACTCTAAGTATTCCTCAACAGTAAACAAACCAGTTATCATACCTTTTAAAAGATTTCTAAACTTTTGATTTTTGTTTATTGAATTTTCAATGTAATCAAGTTTCTTTTCGTTCGAAAGATCATAAAATATATTTTTGTGTTTATCTATATAGTTCTTATATGTCTCGATTAATAAAGGGGACTGAAGTTTGATTATTGGTCTTAGTGTATCATTTTGAAATGATTCTTCATCTGATATCTGTGATGATTTTTTTAAATTTAAAATTGGTCTTATTTTAATTAAATCGTTAGGTCTATCATTCATATTTCAAATATCTAAATTTTTTTTTTCTAAAATAATTAATAAATTTAATTGTGAAAAAAATACTATTATATTTTTCTGTTCTATTTATTTTTAGCTGTTCTAAAGGAGAATTACCAGATTCAAATTATGCTGGTATTTTTGACCCTGAAGTCAGCTATAATTTATTAGTTGATAGAACTCGTTTAAATACTACGCCTTACGTCCCTGGTTCGTATTCACACGATCCTCAAGCAAATAATCACCCAGGATATGGTTTTAATGTAGCAGGATGGGTGAATTTAGAATACCAGGAGAAGAACAAGAATGGAAAGACCTATGTATTGGGGAAAGGAATGATTGAAAGAGAAATATTAGCTGGAACAGAAGTAACTATTAGTGCTACACCAGCTGAGGGATTTGAATTTCATGAGTGGTCTAGTGGTTGGACATCAAATCCAATAACTTTTAAATTAGATTCAGATATAGAAGTTACAGCAGTTTTTAAAGCTACAGGTGATTAAAAAGGTTCTATACATAATATTATTATTATTTTTTAGTTGTACTAAGGTGGACATACAAGCCCCAAATACTTCTGAATCCCTGAAAACTGTTATTGATGTTGCTGAAGAAGAGGGATTACTCCTTATAGATGTTTCTGCGGGAGTAATTATTGGAGGAGGAACAGCAGGTTGGATAAGTTTAAGTTTAACTAAACCATCCAGATTTTTTAAATATCAAAGTGTACAAGACAGACCGCGTCTTGCAACATTACTTCCACCTGGAACCGAAGTAACTATAAGTGCAGCACCAGCTGATGGGTATTACTTTGATAACTGGTCTAATGGTTGGACAGCAAACCCAATAACTTTTAAGTTAAATTCAGAAACAATAGTTACAGCAGTATTTAAAACTATAGGTGATTAAAAAGTTTTTATACATAATATCATTATCCTTATTATTTGCAATTAGTTGTGCTAAGGAAACTTCACTGGCGTCAGGTACTTCTGCTTCACAGCCAGATGTTAAAGAATACTTATTAAGTGTTACTGGTTGTCCCAATGGATCTGGTTGTAATGGATGGGTAGGTATAAGTTTTCCTAATCTTAAACAACAAAGTATACAAGGCAGAGAAGCTATTGTAGGGTCTCTTCCAGCTGGAACAGAAGTAACTATAAGTGCAGCACCCGCTGAAGGGTATTACTTTGATAAGTGGTCTAATGGTTGGACAGCAAACCCAACAACTTTCACATTAAATTCAGATATAGATGTTACAGCTATCTTTGAAACTACAAATGATTAAAAGGTTTTTATGCATATTATTCATATTTATTTTTAGTTGTGCTAAGGAGGACTCTCAGGCACCAAACACACCTCCTTCGCAAATAGTTAAGCAATACACTTTAACTGCTTCTGTCCGGTGTATAGGTTTCCTTTACTGTGGACAGGGAGAGGGTGGGTCAGTTACAGGTGGAGGAACATTTGCAAGTGGAACCCAGGTAAGTCTTACCGCAACTCCAAGTTCAGGATATAGTTTTAGTGGATGGTCTAATGGGTCAACAACAAATCCATTAACCGTTACTTTGACTTCTAATACAAGTATCACAGCAAATTTCCAGGTAATAGTAAATAGTTACTCACTAACAGTAACTGCTGGAGAGGGAGGGAGTGTGTCTAGTGAAGGGGGAGAATATGAAGAAGGAACAGAAGTTACAATTACAGCTATTCCAGATGAAGGATATGGATTTACAGCTTGGTCTGATGGATCTCAAGAAGAGTCAATTACGCTTATATTAAGTGAAGATAAATTAATAGAGGCATATTTTGAGAGATTGTCTTTTGTTTCTATATCTGAAAGGTATTCCTCAATTAACGAAACAACCTCATATTTTAAAGGACAAGAATATTTTACAAATTATCTTTCAAAAGAAAACCTTGATTCTTATGATTATTTCATTGATGAAATAAACTATCGAATCTTTGATAGAGATGTTGTTTATACTGACATGAACAATGATGATTTAGTTGACATTCTAGCTTTTAGCACAGCTTTTCCTCCGGGTTCTACATATTCTTATCAAACTGGAAGATACTTTTTTTTATCTGACCACACTGAGTCAAATAATTTCATATCAGATCCATCTACTATTAACTTTTCTGGAGCTAGGATGATTCCAACTGATTTTAATAATGATGGAATAAATGAAGTGTTGTTTTATCATCATAACTCAAAAATGAACGACTATAATCAACAAGAAGATGTTGGTGGAGGAGTTAATTTTGAAATAA